>TARA_R110002020_G_scaffold147195_2_pt1 | contig 24933 bp, 23 predicted proteins | sample TARA_R110002020 | Tara Oceans TARA_R110002020 (sample SAMEA4396489) | marine metagenome | biome: Westerlies Biome; feature: [MES] marine water layer (ENVO:01000295) within the mesopelagic zone...; material: water (ENVO:00002006), including particulate matter (ENVO:01000060) such...
CGGATATATCGAAGAAGGTGCTTGAAAATAGGTATCAGTACCATTCGCAATAAATACATCTTTATTATAAAATGTATAGTTAAGAACTGGGTTATTTAAACCACCTTCTTGATCATTACCTACGTATAAATTATTATATTCTCTATTATCGTAACCAGGCAACCCATAAGGAGCATCTAGCATATTACTACCACGCTTTATAAAGTTAAATTCTGATCTATTAGTATCAAGAGAAAAATAATTGATTGGCATCCTATCACTTGATATAGTGTTATAGTTGCTTGTAAAGATATACTGACCCTCATCTTCATATGATCCTCTTAAGGGGTTAACTATTAAATTTGAAGAATCCTTAACGTTATACGAGATAAAACTACTATTAACAAACTCCTTGTTTTGATCTAAAGAATAGTCAATATGAATTAAGTTGTCAATACCGCGGTTTAAACTACCAGCTTCCATTGGTGCTGCTACTAACTGACCTGCACTAAGGGTAACAACATTCAATACACCACCTACAGTTTTGTATAGTTGTAGATAACCATCATTATCTAACGCGTAACGAAAAACGTCATTTCTCTCTTGAGTAATGTTTCTATAATTATCTAGTCCTTTATAAAATACAAATTTGCTAAAAGTTTCGTTATAATTTAGATAGTAGTCAAATACACCGTTATTATGCTTTATTCTTAACAAATTATTATTAAGCGCTTCTAATTCAAAAAAGTAATTATTAGCAAAAGATCCTAATTCATCTAAAGCGCGTATACCTACTGGTTTTTGTTGATTGCTCTCTGCTTCACCATTAGCTTTAAAAATGTATATATACTGATCTGGTGCATTATTTACTTGTTTAAAACTAAGTCTAGAGACTAGCGAAGTTGTTTGATCTACTGCTAGACTTGATAAAGTTAAAAAGTTTGAAAGTTTAGCTTTATCAGTAATATTGAAAGATGTATAATTATTAATTTTAGTATCTCTTGCACCAGAAAGAGCATCAATATTATTTACATGAAATCCTTGCTCCAGTACACTCTCGTGTTGATTAAGAGTAACAAATCTATCATCATATACCCCTGTAGGAAAAGAGATTGAACTAACAGATTTTGTATAAGAAGAACTCATTATACTTATTTAATCTGGAAGCTAGTTGTTGCTATCAATCTTTATTGAAGAATGTAGTGTAGGTTCTTTTATTAAATTTAGACTGTAAGTTGGCAACAGTATTTGATGCTGATGTTCCAATCATCTGAGTATTGAGGATACCTAACTTCTGGATACTATCATAGTATGATTCTCTAATAAGCCTTATAGGTTGTAACAAATTAGCATAAAATCCATTGCTAAAATATATTAAAAATTGAGCTGTTAAGTTAGAAAAGAAGCTACTTACCCCTGGGACATAAGTATGGTTATACTGATCTAATATAGATCCTCCTACTTTACCATATAGCATCTCGTTAAAAATAGATTTTTCCCTATAATTGAACACTACATCTCTTTGAAAGTATTCTATCTGAGAATCATCTCCCCAGTTAATATCTAATGAAAGTGCTTGACTACTTTTTTCATTAATACCCGTCAATACATATACTATAGACGGCGCTCCTTTGAAATCAATAGACGGTAACGTTTCATCGTAACTTGAAACTGTTGGAGAGGTAGTGTTAATAAAAATAGTAGACATTAGATTGTAACAGTAAAGGTGTTTGTATCGCGAGTAAACGCACCAGAGTTGGAAGATATAGAACCAAACATAGTAGATAATCCGAATGTACTCGATCTTAAAATTGATTCATCTTCTTCATATTTATAGATATTTTGCAAAGTTAAATTATTGTCGGTTATCTTGTACGTTGTATCAACAAAGTGTGACATGTCGTTAAGATCGTTTAGAATATACGTCAATTTGAACAAATCATTTCTTTTATTATATGCTATTTTCGGTGTATGCACTTCTTCAATAGTATAGTTTCTTAAAGCAGAAAGTGTACTATTGACAGCGCTGTTAACATCAAATACACTTAAAGTGGCCGCTGTTGTGTCTGCAGGAAATACCTTCGTTACTTTGTTTTTTAGAATGGAATATTCATATATCTCTGGATATACAGTAATGTAGTTTTTAGGTGTCGGGGGTAGAGTAGCTGGTAGGTCTATAGATTTAAATCTTGCAAAATATACTTTACCAGTCTCCTCAACATAGAACCTATTTGAGAATGTTTCTATACCTTCAGCACTATTAATACTATAAAGAGTGTTAACAGTACTAGGCTTAACGAACTTACCATTATCGTATTTGATTTTATCAATTAGTAGGCTTGACTTTGTTTCTAAAAATATGGTATTTTGTATAATATCAAAATCAAGTAGTGATACATTAACATCTGTTTGTACACTATCAGGATATTTTTTAAGTATATCTGCTAATGCTGTTGAAAGAGGTTGTGAATCAGAATAAGAACCATTCTTTACATATAATCTACCATCTAGTGCTTTTCTCTGCTCTGTAGTTAGTATTAAATCTTCCGATGATAATTCAGATAGCACTGTTGAGCCACGAGTATCAACTGTATTAAGGTATCGATAATTATCTGAATATGTAAAATCATTAGGTAACACCACTTCATCACCAAAAAGACCTGCGTCATAATTAGTATACGGGCTCCCTGCAGAAAGATAATATCGCACATCAGTAGCAAAGTCTAAATTACTCTTACCGGTAATAAGTTCGAACTCAGCTTCTGTTATAATGTTCATATTCACACCTGATAATATTGTTTGATCAGATAAAAAGGTTCCTTCAGCGAGAACAGTATAATAATAATTTAACGGTGAAGGATACCCGGGTGCATCACTACTTAACGGATTTGGCAATTCTCCCCCATCAAGAAATGAAAATGCTCCACCGTCACGCCAGAAGGGTTTAAGCTCGCGAGCGTCTTGTAATAGTTCTTGATATGGATAAAACTCTCTAAAGTATAATGTAAGAAATTGATTTAATTTGCTATAACCATTAGTGTTAGCTGTTAATCCAGATTTAATCGTATTACCTGATATGCCAGTAAGAGCGTAGTTAAAGTTATAACCTTCATTGCTATCGAAAAATGTATGACCATCTAGAAGCAAGCTTTTGATATTATTACCAAAATCAAGCTTTGGTTGCAGCGGTGTATATTTAAATAATGCATATTCGTTACCAAATATATCAGTTTGATATTTATCTACAACCCCTTGGTTAAAGAGATCAGTAAAGTTAAGCTTATAACTTATATCGTTAAGCTCTTTTAATTGAGTAGTATTACGTTCTTTAGTAGTATAGGGTTCAAACGTAGTTACTTTATTAGTAATTTTAGGATCACCAGCTGCAACACCACTTGAAACGTTTCTTACATTATCACGATAATCAAATTTATAATATACTGGATAAGAGCTTACCGGGTTAACAGATACATTACCAAATCTATTAGGATCAGGAAAAATAACAAATTCATTACCTAAAACAGATGTATCAATAGAATATTGAAAATTTTCAGATTGTAGCTTAAATAACCCAATATTATCTGGTGTAAAATTAAGACCTATATCTCGAAGTAGTTTAACATCATTGGACTCTACCTGTGCAGCATCTGCACTTTGTAAGTTTAATGCATTAGCTGCTGGGTTATCAGCAACGATTAATAGACCTGATGTAGGCGGTGTAGTTGTATTATCTACATAATAAATATCTGTACCTAAATATTTTTTAAATAAAGATCGCTTAAGGCTGTATAATTGAGCTAAGCTAAGACCACCCTTTTTATATGCATTAGTTACTTTTACTAGATCATTATCCGGATCACAAATAGCATCAAACTCTTCTGGAGTTATAGCAGGAGGGTTAATTTTAAAGGTCCTGATAGCACCAAGAAAATTTTCTTCATCTGTAATAGCTTCAACAGCTAGAGGATCCAAATAGTACTTAGTATCAATATTATTAATATTATTCGCTTCACCATCTGCTGGTAGATCAAAATAATCGCCATAAACATCTACAAACTCTTCAAGTTCAATACCTAAACTACTAACTGCAGCTGCAATGCTATACGTTTGAGCATTATAAGAGTCTTCAGCAGTAAATATAAAATTATAAATATTATCGAAAATTGCTTTTTCTACTCCAGACGTACTACCCTTAAGCTTATTTCTATCAATAACGTACTTACCTTCATCTCTTTTCTTCTTGTAAAAAAGAGCAACATCTTTTAATCTATTAGCAAAAAACGGAATCGCGATATCTAGATCAGCTGGGTCATTAAAGTTTATATTTTCTAGAAACCTTTTCTCACTCTCTGTTGTATAACTAATAACAATTTCTTTAATAAATTGTTGATAATAATCTTTAAATTGTTTTTTCTGCTCTGCTTCTGATATATCTTGAAGTGAATACCAATTTTTCAGGTAAGAACTATAGAAAGAACTATACTCATCAGGTGAATAGTTTGCTTGAGTATTATTTATAAAGTCTAAAAAGGAAAACGGAGTAATATTATCTCTATAATTATCATTCTCAATATTTGAGTTTGTGATAGAGTAATTGACTACAACTGTTCTGAGTGATTGATTAGACATCGATATAAATATTTAGGTATCAAAAAGGTTCAAGCCTTCGTAAAGTGAGTTAGCAAAGATATTGGACATAATGCCATTATCCTTAGACCAATCGGTGTAAGATGTAATACCATATGTTAACGTGTTATTAGGATCAGCAAAATTAATAATGGAATCGGTTATATCACCAACTGAACTCGCATGATAATAGAATGAGTAAATATCTGTAATATCTCTACCACCACCAGATAGTAGTGGCCATCCCCAAGTTTCGTTGTAATCACTAAGACAATAGAATTGTGAAGATGATGATAGAGCCTCTGTTAAGATATCTATATCTCCATTTGTTAGTAGGTTGACAGTAGATGCTTGCTCTAGACTTATAGGTACTCCTTCCGATGTTTGCTCACTAGCAGCTGATATTAACGCTCCAGTAGATGTTCCGTAAACTATACCTTCTGGTATAGTAATAACTGGTGTAATTCTCGCGCTTAATGGTAGGGTAGTATTTAGTGTTGTAAACTTACCACTATATAGTTCAGACGCTACTATTGCTTCACCTGGTATTATAATACTACTAGGTGTAAGCTTTTCACCTAAATTATAACCATAAAAATTATTAGATCTATAACCATAGGATTGATATTGTGTTTTATCTCTATTTCTTCTACCAAAAAGTTTAGACTTACTAATAGAAAGTAAATCCATTAATCTTGCAAGTTTAGGGGGTAAAGAATATTTATTAAGTTTTGGCAAATCAAGCATTTGAAGTAACCCATCAAGTTGATCGATATTGCTCTCATCTATAATTGTATTATTATTTAAAAAGTTTTGAATCTTTTCATAGGTAGCTTTACCTACCGAATCTTGAGTGGAGCTTAAGTCTCCAAAAATAGATCCTAAAAAGTCTTTCATTAATACCCTGGCATCCGTAAATAAAGGTTGAATAGCAATTTCTTTAAATGCATCTTCAAAGTCTATATTTTCATTCTGTTTAGCTATGGTATAGTAGCTACTAGGATTAATAGTAAATGTATTGCTTCGCCCACTTAACCCAGCTGTGTTAAAATCAGCTTGCGATGCAAATATTTGCAAATCTTTCGAAAAACAACGAGAATCGTTAGTTACAAAATATCCTTTGAAGAAACCACCTGTGGATAAAGAGGATAGAGCTCCTAAATCTGATGTAAACACCGCATCATAAGAACTTAAACCAGGTCCTGGGTACCCCGGATCAGTTAACCTTAATTGCATCGCAGTACTAAGAGTAGGGCTAAAGCTTATTAGTGGTGCTCCTCGATTACTAAAGTTATTACTGTCTTTAATTTTAACAACAAATGCTATTTTAGTTCCTGCAAACTTTTCTGCATTGATATTAAATACATTAAAATTATCAGCTCCTTCACCATCTAGTCCATTTGATGAAATGTGAAACCCACCATTATAGCTTACATTTTCAGTAATTTTCGCTGATACACCGTAGTTGGTAGTATTTGCATACTTAAATATATCACCTTGTTGAAAGCCGAATATTAGATTATAGCTATCAATAATATCACTCTTAAAATAAACGTCTGCTACACCGGAAACTCCAGCAAAAAACGCTTCTTTATCAGAAGAATTAGTATATACTATCTCATTACTGCTCAACTTAACGTATAACGGAGTATCGATAGTTTTAACAGAATCAACCTGTATGGTCTCTACTATTCCATTAGATGTAAGTATTTGAACAAATGATGAATGAGGGTAAAGATGGCCATATGTTAATTTATCATAACCGTTCCTAAAAAAGTCATAATCTCCAGTAGCTCCAGATGCATAAGGTACTATAGTTGAAAGCCCTGTATTAAGAGTTCTATAAGAATTATAACGCTTAACATTAATAGGGTTGAGTACATTACCAGCTTTATGAACTATATCCGTATTACTAGTAACTACTAACTCGTCTTGAACAAAATCTTTTATATCAACATCAGCATGAAAAGTATCATAATAACTAGTCCCAGCTTTATCATACAGATAGCAATTTACTCTATACGACCCAGGTTTATCGTAAGCATGAAAAGCTGTTACTGCTTCTGTAGTAGTACCATCACCAAAATCCCAAACAATTCGTTTATTAGATATAAAATCCTCTATTCCATCAGTTAAATTAGGTGCAAAAGTAAGAGGGGTAAACGGAAGTGCAAATGTGTTATATGTCTCTTCACCTTTATAGTTCCTTACATAGAAGAAATTATACAATAGATCAAATTCACCTGATTGATCGAGTTGTAGAGAACTGAGCGACATATAACATATTTAATCGCAAAGCAAGGTTTTACAACCTACGAATAGTGATCTTATTAACAATATCAGCTATATTGTAAAAATAACCATATTCAAAATCCTCTAATTGATAATTAAGAGATTGAATAGCTTTATCACTTTCTTTATAATCCGGATTCCAAACTACAAAACTAAGATTAGATATTTCAGCTGTTCCATTAACTGTATGTAGAGCGGTTACTCCTTGAATATTAAGTATATCGTTAGTCATCGCAGCAACATCCACGATATCTCCTAGCTGTAATTTGCTAAAGTAACTATTCAGGGTATTTGATATAGAAGCTTTAATAGCACTATCATTTAGAGCTTGATTTTTATCAACAGTAACACGTAATGAGCTATCATTTACAATATTATCAACAGAATCATTATCACTAAAACTAGATCCTCCAACATTAGAGATACCAAACGCGAAGGCTTTAAATAATGCATCAGTAACTACTACGTTATGGGTTATATCTTTCTTACTATTACAGAAATCAGCAATAATTTGCTTTTGTGCTGAGTTAAGGTATCTCGGGGATAGCCCATTTAAAGTAGAGTCACCACTTGGCACTGTATAGATATATACGTTATTAAAGCTAGTTGAGGTAGAAAATTGAACTTGTGAGAATAACATACGTGCATCATCATTACCTTGACCTAATCCTTGATCAGCGTAATAACCTAACACTTTAGAAGAGAACTCATCATTTGAAAGAACCTTAACATTTTTGGTAACATTATTAAAGTTTCTATTTATTTGATATTCATAGTCTTCCTTAGTAACAAGACGATTTTGAGAAGCAAAAACTTTCGGAGCATTTTTCTTAATATCTTCGGTAGTTTCTGCCTTTTTAGGAGGAGCTGATCTAGAAGGATTATTAAGTGTTATACCGGTCAATTGAGAAGGTGTAATTAATATTTCATCAGTATCGTACAAAATATCTTTAATAGCGGTAAAGTTTGAAGACCCATATAAATTAAATGAAGCATTTGCTAATGCGTCGGGACCAGTATCTCCAGCTTCATTATCAGATATAACATAAAATATGAGCACCGTGTCACTCTCGTTAAGCTTTTTACCATTTAAATCATTACCAAATTTAAACTCGTAATTACCAGAAGCATTAAGACGTTTTTCATATCTTTTAGCATCAGCTGATTCCAGAAAAAGAGATGAGGTTTCTTTCCATTCTGACCATTTACCATCAACAGAATCATTAATAAATATACTAAAAGTATTATCAGATATAAATTTAGTATTATTTAAATTCGATACACTTTGGATTAATTGCGGTGATGTAAAACTATCTACTAAAATAATATTTTCGTAAGGCTCGCCTGTCGCGACAAATGTTGCTTCTGTTATAGCACCTTGATATAATGTATTGGTAGAAGGAGAAACTTGCTCTAGAGCTGTATTTGTTGTTTTTTGAAAAATAATATCATCAATGGCTATAAACGAATTACCACTAGCTACGACAGAGCTAAATCTTGGTATAGTATATACATTAGCAGGAATATTAGTAGCTGATAGATTAAAATTAAGAAGTGATGTTTGATCACCTAGAGGCTTATAACCAATGTTGCTAACTAGTTTATTCATGTTCTCATAAATAGTAGCTGTATTAAAAGTTGACTCGTTAGAGGTAGTATTAAGCTGAAAAAGCAACACATGATACATATAAGCTACAACATCGATAAAAGCACTAAAGTTTGAACCTTCAAAATTTTGATCTGTAAATGTTTCATTCTCATTTAACCTTTCAATAATAAGACTTTTAAGAGTGTCTGCATCAAAGGTAAGATATGCGTTTTTAGGAAGTTTATAATCTGTAAAATCTTTTAAGCTCATATTATACTACGTTATTATTTAATCTACACTGCTACATATCCATCTCGGTTAAGAGTAGCATTTAGAGTTAAATCATTAATATCTAGATTAGGTATGCTAAAATTAATATCAATAATGTACTCACTTTCATCAGGATTTTCTTTAATCATTAATTTGTTAAGAGTTACACGTGGTTCTTGAATACCTAAATTATTATAGATATAATAGCCTAAAAAGTAAGAAGTTGTTGAGTTAATAGGTTCAAAAAGATAACTTCTAAAATCAAGACCTAAATTAGGGTTGAGTAGCTTTTGACCAGGGGTTGTGGTAAGAATATTTTTTATTGAATTAATAACCGCTTGACCGTCTTGAATCTCATCAAGATCTTTAAGAGTACTTTCACTATAAAGCTGTGGACCATTAAACCGATTAGTAGTTAGATCGAACTTTATATCTTTATATAGATAACCACTCTCAAGTGATTTCTTTTCACTAGCCGGAATCTGTAAATTATCTAACCTTACTGCCATAAAATGTGTATAAATATTTATATGAGCGACTAAATAATAGTATGGCTAAATCGAACAAATTCACAACTCTTTTGGAGTCTTATATGAAACGCTACGAACGTGGTGGATTTCTTGTAGGAGATGTATTCAAGTTTAATGATAACTTTAAGAGTGATGATGCATATAAGGATCTTGCTGACAATGTCAAGAGTAATATTGATTCAATGATTGATTCAGGTCTTCATATACGTGTTATTAACATTAAAGACACTTCACCTGCAAGGTATCCTGCATCAGATCAAACCTCCTCACTAGATGTTGTACTCGATATTGCACTTGATACAGGTGGTGGTCGTTACACAGATCAATGTTCAATTCCTTGTTGTCTTGGTAGTTGTGAGCAATATGCTCCTAATTTACTTCCTATTCCAGATGAGCAGCGCCGTAAGAGTAAAGTCACTATTAAGCCTGAAGAGGTTGATGAGAGTGAAGAGAATCCAGCTAACTATACTGATAGGGGAGATGGCAAGCTTACTCTCACAGGATTATCTCTTAAGAAAGAAAGCTACACTCAACAGTATCTTTAATGCCTAAAGAAGAAGCAACAACAAAATGGTGCCCTGTTTGTCATAGTTCGCAAAAGACAAAGGGGTTCCGCTCGTTCTATTGTTACGATTGTTGGAAAGCTGCCGGGAAGCCTAAAATAGAGCAATTGTTTAAGGTAGTAGATAAGCCTAAAACTAAGAATTAATCTTTTTCTGGTAGTGTGTATGAATTGTCGGGTTGCGGCTCTACAACTGGATTAAAAATAGACTCTACTTGTGAATCGAATACTGCATTCCAACGATCTACGGGGCAGAGCGCTATAAGCTGAGCTTGTGTATTCCAAGCAGACTCAGCTGAAAGTCCAAAGCTGAATGTATCATCATCGTGACTTACACTGTTAGTAAACTCCGATACATAATATTGCGCATCGCCAGATACACCGTTAGTATAAGTCATACTGACATCCCAATCAGTTACTACCCCGCCGGAAAGATATGGTACTGCTCCTGTTAGTTGCCTTGTAATTGCCATACCATTATTTATAATTAAAGCGCATTATTGCAATAATTACTTCTTTTTCTTCCAACTCTTTCTTGCTGGACCTCGCTTCTTATACTTCTTATTTTTAATCTTTTTACAAGCTGCATGAGTTGGTCTACAAGCCGGGTATGAAGCGCCTTTCTTTCCAGCCTTCTTACGTCCACAAGGACCACCAGTCTTACAGTTTACCCAACCTTTAAACTTCTTACCAGTTCTTTTATCGGTACGAGTTTTAAACCAATCACGTAGGTTCTCACTTAATTGTAACGTTTCTTGTTGTGTCATTACTTAATATTACCCCCTCGGTTTACACATTTCTGAACATAACCAGAAGCATAAGCCGATGGCCATACATCATACTTGCGCTTTGCTTTAGCTTGACACTTTGCGCGCGTCTTTGAAACTTTCTTTTTCTTCTCCGCATCTTCTTCTGGATTCTCTTCACTTTCAGCCTCTAACTTAGCTAAACGCTTCTTTAGACTCTTTCTACTCTCTCGTTTATAAGCACCACCTTCAGTAGCACCTTTAACAGCTGCCTTTGCAATGTCAATACCGCTCTTAACAACTTCAGCACCTACGCGGTTAGCAATCTTAGCACCACGTCTAACAACACCAACTAGTGGTTTTGCTTTAATTACAGAACCATCTTTCCAATCCTTACCAATATCAAGAGTATTACTGATCTTATCAGCAACTCTATCAGTCAAACGCTTCTTCTTACTTTCTTCAGACTCAGACTTCCTTTTACCACCCTTCATGTTAGCACACCAGTGATACATCTTACCTTTCTCCCCGCCATATTTCTTAGCCATCCTACGAAGCTCTGCTACTGAGCCTTTACAACTTGCTCCTGCGCGCTTAACTCGACCAGGGCTACTCTCTGCATCTTCAGATGGAAACTCCTCATCCGAATGTTTACTCCTATTAAGTTTATCACCAGCTTTTTTAGCTGCCTTATAAGCTTTACTACCTTTACGTGCACTCTTACCTCCCCGCTTCTTCTTAGCGTTAATGTTAGCCCACAAACCTTCAGTATAAAAATTACCCTCTGCATCTTCCTCCTGATCCATTGGTACTATATCTAACTCTAACCCTTCGAGCGGTATCTTTCTTGTTTGACCGTTCGCAGCTGTAACTGTTAGATTTTGATCATCGTGAGCAAGATAATATAATGTTTCTCCCTTATAAACTATTGGATATCCTAAATCCTCTTCTACTTCATTTTCAAGGTTTGCGAGATTATCGATAATAGTTTTAACTTCTACTGGTTCCATATCTTTTTTAACTTCAACCGGCTTCTCAAGTTTAACTTTACCATCAGGCCCCTTTTTAAATTGATCTAATAAAGTACTAACCCCAGCAATTGCTTTTGGTGCTATATCTTTTGCTACCGCACCTGCTACTCCTTTAGCTACGTCAAACAGACCTTCTTCTACGATATACTCGTTAAGCACCTTTTTATATAGCTCGTCAAACTGCATATGTATATTTATATTAAAGAGAGCAAAATTCCCTTTATTTTTAGTACCTTTGATATAAATACTAATATGGCTAAACACAATACCAATTTTGGAAAAGATTTAAAAAATCTTTCAGATCTGGCGTTCTCGGTCCTTAATGAGAATACCAATGAAGTTATTAATGGCGGAGCTGCTTATAAGGGTGGTGATGTCGAGCATGATTGAGCGTCTCATATTAAAGCTCCTCCGTTTGGGGAGTCAATTAAGAAGATTCTTCACCACAACCTTACTGAAGAGGGTATTGTCGAAGAATACTATGTAGAGCATAACGGCAAACTCGTTGGCCTTTTAGCTGAAGATGTTGAGATTGTCATGTATGAAGCTCATGGTGATGAAGAAGAAAAATCAGATAAGGAAGACGAAGAGAAAGAAGAGGAAGACAAAGACGAAGACGAAGAGACTTTAAGTGAAAGCAAAAGTCCTAAACATGGATCACGTCCTAAGCTTATTGGAGTACCTATCCTTAAGTAATAGCTTTCTCAAGTGATACAAGACATGCAAATGCATTAATCTCTTTATCTACTACAAAAGCACTCTTATAGAGATGATCGGCAATTATGACGATCATCTCTTTCTTTTTCATATCAGGTAGATCTTGCTCATAAAGAAAGTCAAGGAAGTTAGCTAATAGAGTATCGTAGTCACCTTGAAACCTATCCTCATTCTCAATAAGATACTTACGTAGTCCTAGAGAGTTAGTCCTAACACCTTGCATAACTTTAGCCAATAGCTCGTTATCACTAGCATTAGAGTCAATACATAGCTCACCATCTACAATTGACTTTTGAATCTCATTAATAGTCTTACGAAGATCAGGAAAATGCTTCTTAACTAAGATAACAAACTTCTTCTTCTGCTCTTCACTTACCTTTACATTCTCAAGTTTAAGGATATTAAAGCATCGCTTAGCAGCTTGATCTACAACAGGTTTAAGGTCTAATGACTGACATCTTGATTGAAGAGCTGGAATAATCTTATGCTTATAGTTAGCAGTAAGAATAAACCTACAATACTTAGCATACGTCTCCATAGTATTACGTAGAGCAGCTTGAGCTTGAGGAGTTAATCCATCTGCCTCATCCAGGATAACTACTTTAATACCACCATCAAATGATTTAGTTTGAGCAAAGTTAGTAATGTTATGCCGAATGACATCAATACCGGATTCATCAGAAGCATTAATGTATAAGAAGTTACATCCAAGTATATCATTAACAATAATCCTAGCAAGAGTAGTCTTACCTGTACCAGGGCTTCCAACAAACAACAAGTTAGGAATCTCATCCTCAAATTGCTTAACAACACGTAAAGACTTATCATCTAAGATAAGATCGTCCAGCTTATGAGGACGATACTTCTCTACCCAAATCTTATCAAAATCAACCATAATTACTTACCTGATGAGCCAAAGCCCTTTTCACCACGATCTGATTCAACAGCAGAGCCTTCACTCACTTCAATAGGGAAGTTAGCGTATACAACAAACTGAGCAATACGATCACCAGCTTTACCTTCGTAGTCTTTATCAGTAAGGTTATAGAGTTTGATACCAGCATCACCTCGATAGCCTTGATCGATGATACCTGGATGAGGCATAATACCATACTTAAAGCCTAGACCTGAACGACCTTCTACCTTAACCCAGTAGCCAGGTTCAATAAAGGCAAACTTAAGTCCTACACCAACGACAGTAGAGCCACCAGCTGGAATAGTAAAGTCTTCAATACAAGTAACATCCATACCAGTATCGCTATCATGATTCTTATCAGGTAGCACAGCGTCTACGTGAGTCTTTTCAAATTGTAACTTCATATATACATATAATACTATAGGTATTGCAAAAATCAACTGTAACATTAAATATGTATATGGACGAAGTTAATAATGAGATTGATGATGCGGTAGACGACATCTTAACTCAACTTAAAACCCAAAATCATTCTGTTACTAAAGAGGAAAAGCAAGATGCTACTCTTGAAGTAGAGGATATTGAGGAGTTTCTATTAAAGCGTACTGCCACTCTTGTTGATGTATCTCTTAATAATGTTAAAGAACATTCTGACTATATTGCTTCTGCACCAGAAGCTAGAGATGCTGAGGCTAACGCAGCTCTCCTTAAGGCTGCCACTGGGGCAATAGAAACACTACAGAAGATCCATGCTAATAAGGAGAATAATGATGCTCGTAAAGAGCTCAAGGAAATGGATATTAAAGCTAAGAAAGAAATTAACACTGCTGACAATACTACGAGAATAGCCCTTTCACAGCAAGAGGTTATGAAGATGTTAATGGAAGACGATATACCGGTAGTCTCAAAAGAAGATAAAGAAGAGGCTATTGATCTAGACTAGCCGAGAGGTAACTCATTTTCAGCTCCCTCTTCGTCAGTCTCTAGACTAACTCCACCTTTTGCAGAACCATCGAGCCTGGGTAGGAGAGTATTACCTGCTTCTATCTTTTCTAAATTATTATTTTCTAAATCCATTTTTTTAATTCTTTCCTTTACATCAGCAATATCACCTTGACATATTCTAATCTCTAACGGTCCAAGATTGTCATGTGTGGTCTTTTTAACCCTTGTCCATGTGGTACCTTTTATTTCTTCTTCATTAGTTTTACCTAAATACTCTGGGCTAGTTCCTTTACTATTAGCTTTCATAAAGTGTTGATAAGCTCCAACTGTAAAATCAACTACAATCTCTTTCTGTTTTTTGTCTACAACTTTATAAAAATACCATCTTCCATTTGGTACCCTAGCAGCAATAAAGAACTTATTAGGTCTTTGTAAAGCGTCATACGCTGTACTTATTGGGTTAACCTCTGGATCATTAATAAAACTCTCGAAAAGAGGAAGGCTAATTGCTACCCCGTCATTAATATACTTTGTATCACTAGTATTATATAAAGTCTCCATACCCTCATCAGTTAGATCATGTCTCCACCCACGCGCATAAACTCCTGCAAAGGTATATAATGTTTCTGAGTCTAAGTTATTAATTTGTTCATCTGTTAACTCACCGTTTAGAGCTTTTCTTTGTAAATTCAGATCGCTACCTTCATAAGATGGGCAAATACGATAAATATCTCCCATTGGTGCGTTACCTTTACCCATAAGAGTATACTTATCATTTATAGTTTTACTATAATCTTCATACCAAAATATTTTATTAGCTTTGTCTATAAGAGCGCCGAATATAGAATAACTAGCTTGTACTCCATTACCTTTTGATGTTAAATTATATATCTTAGATATAGCGGTTGTATTATCAGAAAAAGCATTACCAGACTCTGGAATAATTGTAGGTTTAGATAAACTACTCTTATTACCGGTCTGACCTTTTAAATTTTTTGTATTATTTGTAGAGCGGTAAATTTTACCAGTACCATCCGCTAAGATATCTCTACCGTTAACATGCACAACTCGATCACCTGAAGGGAACTGAGTATTATTACTATAGGGGTTATATCGATAATTATACTGAAATTTATCAAAGCACCCACCAAGGCTTCCTTTAATATTATTAAGTATTAATGAACCTGCAGCAGAATAATCATTATAAGACTTTACATCGGGTGTATATCGATACACATTAGATGTACCTCTAAATGATTGTCCCTCTCTAGCCAGCTCAATTAACTCAGGTAAATTCTTTTTACCTGCAAGAATAGCTTGAGTATTAGTCCAAGCTTTATCTGCTACTTGTACCGTTTCAACATGAGCGTTTTGAAAGAGAGATGGTATTTTATTAAAGATTGTTTGATCTAAATCATCAATCATATTAACAAAGCTTCCTGACAATGCTCCAACACCAAATGTATTACTTGCATTTTTTGTAGATGTTGCTTGTGCCATTCTACCAATACTATCAGAAGTTTGTAAAAATAGATTGCATGGAGAGTTAAGACAATCCTTTAATAGCTCATTAAAAGATTGCTGAAACGAATCATCATAAAAGCTAGGCGTATTAAATCTATTTTGCATCTCTCTAATAGAAGAAGCAAAAATTGGGTTGTTAGATGTTTTCTTTGTATAATAATCTAAAGTAGACCAATCAAGAATTCCACTATTAAGAGTAAGATTTTTAATAAAGCTATCTGCAGCTGATAGATTACCGTTAATAGCACTATTATAACCTATAGCTAAATCAAAATCTATCTGAAAGTTGGGATCGTCAACTATATCACAAAATGGTGTATTATACTTTAAGTACTCTCTACTTATAGCAACTCCCTGTAGCTTTTGATGAAGATTATTACTGTAAATTACCATCACTAACTGGTTGTAATTTGTTGAAGTACACTAGTAATATACTTTGACTTAATATACTTATAAGTTGTCCCAGCTTTTGCCTTAAAAATATAGTCAGGTTTATTTAAAAGATAAACTACCCACCAAAGTTGAATAGTACCATACAGCTCAAAAGATAGCATTGTCCATGGCTGATCTGATGTAAGTGTCACCTCTTCAATAAACTCTGAGTTTAAAGATTCAGGAAAAATTACTTTATTTAATAAGTTGTATGCGTAGAAAGACTTGTCAGAATTATTTACTAGAGTCACATTAAAGATGTTCTCGTATAAATTACGACTTAAACCTTCTAGCTCTGTAATTTGATCTCTTTTTGCTCCTGTGTTTATAGTACTCATAATTAACCTGCTCCAAATGTTACAACCCCATTTCTAATATCTGTACTGAATGCATCACTCATCATAGAGTTTCCATAATCTCCTATAAGGGATGTAAATGTTAAAGATACATTATATGCATCAGGCACCGGTACTTTAATTGTTGTAGTAGTTACAGTTTTGCCTTTTAATATCGGTACAGTTACTTCAGTACGCCGTACTGTTCCAAGAAACTCAACTGACATACCACTAATAAAAGCATAAGGAAAAGAAAATTGACCTGGTACAGAAATAGTATATAGTTTAGGTGGTGGTGTTCTAGAAAATGATGTCTTATACGATTTATTTTGAAAAGTTAAAAGCCATAGAAGCTCATAATTTTGCTGAATTTGATTTATATTACTTCTTCGTATAGTATTAATAAGAGGAAACTTAATAGTCTGCGACTCACCTTGATCACCAGTTTGAAAGTACTTTGGTTTCTCTATATATACCCCTGGTTGTGAAATGTTTAAATATCCAGTTGAAAAGTTCTCAACAACTTCTGTTGCACTATCAACTAAACCAGTTAAAAGACTATCGTTTTGCCGGCCACCCCAGTTGTTAGTTAAAGTTTGGTTTACCCCATACATGGGTAGTCTATATTGAAATCCTGTAGGTTCTGTTAAATATATCCCTTGTAAAGAGTTAAGGTTGTGGTTTTTGAGCAATCCATTATCAGAGTCAAACTGGGTATCAAATTGCTTTTTTAAATTATTAAGTATATTATTACCTGAATCAATAATATCAGTACCAAGCTTTCCTAAAAGAGATGTTACTGTATCGTTATTAAGAGCTTCACTTGCTCTTTTACCTGCTTTAGTAGCTGCGTTTAAATAATATAAAGCGCCAGATATAAGTGAACTTAACCGTTGCTCTCGCTCAATAAGAAAAGCACATGGCTGTTTATCTAACGCTCTAAGTGATGCTCTCGGTCCAGAATACCAAGAAAAGTTATTAACTACATCAATAACTTTATTTCTAGGCTTCAGAAGCGGTTGAGCATCTTCATCTACTAATTTAAAAGTACTGACGTCCTTCAAACCTGGTGCGATAGCATCAACACTAGATCTAGCTGTTGACGCGCTGGGATTTATTAATACTAAACTCATGCTGTTCTATAAAATTCGTTTGTTAAAGTATTAGGTTTTAGATTTACTTCCATTGCTGGAGAAGAACCTGCACCTGCAACAAGTGCGTTAATACCGTTCTTAATTGCTACTAGAGTTTGAAGTTGAGCCTTTCCTAACTCTCTCATATCATTAAATACTGCTGCTTGTTCAATACCCATACCATCTTGACTAGAGATAAGCTGATCAATTGCACCACCGGTTTTCATACCAAGCACTTGATCTTTATTAGAAAAAGGAACTATTGCGCCATTTTGAACAATAAAGTCTTGCATTGGTGTACCATTCATACGACTCAAGGCAAATTTACCAACATCACGTTTGTAAGGATTTAATAAAGTATCAGCAACAACACCTCCAACCATTCTACCTAATAGATCACCAGCAACTGCTCCTGCAAGAGTACCAATAATTGGAATAGGAATTAAACTACCAGCAATACCTCCTAAAGCTGATCCACCCAGAGCAGTAACCCCGGTCATGACCCGTCTACCAGCCTTAGTTTCTAGCTCTTCTTGTGAAATCTCCCCTGCTGCAAATTGCTCTTGTAAATTTTCTAAATCTCCTTTAATTAAAAACCCTTCAATAACAGGACCTATTATAGGTAATTTAGCAAATTTACTAAGAACACCTAAAACACCCTTACCTCCAGCAGTTAATCCTTTCATTGCAACAGTTGCTGCAGTCTTGCCTTTACTCAATAATGCACCACCAACTGCTTTTACTCCTTTAACAGCTTGACCTCCAACATATTTTATGCCTTGTGCTCCCTTACTCACTAAATTTTTCCCCTTATCTAATAATCCACCTAAGAAACTACCAGCCTTAGAAGCTACAGCTTTTGCACCTGGAGCTATTGCATTTTTTAGTTTTGATGCCTGTTTCATTACAGCATTTTTTACACCATTAAATACATCTTTTAATCTATTAAAAGCTGCGCCGAAGGCTCCTTTTAGAGCAGTTACAGCTTTAGAATTGGCTAATTTCGAAAACATTTTTCCAGCAAACTTACTTGCAGATTTAATTGCTTTAAGTGCTGATTTACCTATACCTTTAAGTATCGCTTTTGCTGATTTAAACGCAGCTGCTAGACCTTTTTTAATAAAAGAACCCATCTTTTTAAGTATACTCTTAAGACCTTTTGTAAGTGAATCAAGAATTTTCTTTGCAAATGCCAGTATACCTAAGCCAGCGAGTAATTTATTAAGCCAGTTATCTGCTTGTTTTTGCTCTACCTTGCCATTAGCTGCTACCTTCGCAGCATCAGAAACATTAGCTTCTTTCCGCTCTCTAGATGTAGTAGTCGATTTACCTGCTTCTGGACCCGGATCAATAATATCTTTAAGTATCTTAAAGATATTTTGATATCTAGATTTCTCATTTGTTGTTAAAGTTGGGCTAACATTTCTAGCCTTGCTGCCAGATTTACTATCAACTACAACACCTTTGGTTCTAGGGTTACCAGTAGCTGCACCCGCAGCAGCCATTTGCTGCTGAGCATTAATTATATTGAGAGTATCTATAAGAGCTTCTGTATCTTCTGACGCCACATAGATATTTAATCATAGAGCTTTAGTCTGCAGCTAAGAAACCTGCATCAATCTCTACAACGTTACCATCATCAAAGGTAAGTGATTCTGTTTCTACTGTCTTAGTACCTGAGATATAATCAATTATATTATTATTTAATGCTAGAGGCAGCTCGTTAACAATACTAACCCTTTCATAAACACTAATATCTTCAAAATTTATAACTACATCACCAATCTTAATACTATCAATGTACTTAACAATCTCATATATGAGAACAAGTTCAACACTCTGAACTTGCTTCTGATTATCAGTAAGCTTACCAAACTCAGCAATTAACTTATTATTAATTTTTGTATCAACATCTAGTGTGGGTATCTTAGCTGAAACCTCAACCCCATTGACTTCAATTTTTTTAGTAAGATCAACTTCTTTGATATCAAACGGCTTTAAAGTAGATAGATCATAGGAATTATCTTCTATAGTAAATTTATTACCAATCGAACCTTTACGTAGCTCTAAAAGAACAGTAGATCTATCACATAATAGAAAGTTAATATCCTCTTCGCAGTTATCCTTTACTATACCGTTAAATATGCTACCTGTCTCAATGGAGCCCTCTACACCATCAAAAGCAGATCGTAATAGTTTTTTTTGCTGAGTAACATTAAACTGCTTAAATGTCGCTTTCTTCTTTGTTGATGGTATCTTAATTGATACTGCATTAGCTTCACCTACCTGTTTAAGGTCAGCTAAAAAGTTCTTTACATCCGCTTTCACTATATTAATTATTCGCTTGTTGCTGTTTTGCAAGCTGTTCGTTTTCCTCTTTAACTTTCTTGTTATGGTGATTCATAACAATTTTAGATTCAATCGGTGACATTTTAAAGAATAAATCAGATCCGGGGGTAATTGTATTTTGAAATATATATATCATATTATAGAACTGATTCAAGTCAGTAGCGAAAATGTTACTTATAAAGTGAATAACTCCATTTCCAATCACATCAATACCAAACCGCTCTACACCTAGCGCTTCGTTCTCTGCTATAATTGTAACGTCGAGTAGGTCTGTAGTAATTGTATTAATGAATTGTTTGATACGATTAAACACACTTGAAGGTAAGTTATCTAAAACCTCTGATTGCTCTTCACTACTTAGATTATAAAAGTTCAAAGTAGTATCACCGTATGTTAAACTCTTAATTGAACTAATTAAGAGATCATCTACCTTATTAAAGTATGATAAAGTAGGTAGATCTAATATAACATGTACACCACTTTCTTCAAAACTAGTTTCAAGATCTTTATAGTTGGTCTCAAGACTGTCTAATAATGCAACTAGACTAACATCAATTTGCCTTTCACCTTTAGTAATAATAAGCTTATCATCAACAAATAGCATACGAAGATATATTAATAGATAAAATCTATCGAAAATGTTTAGATCAACATCTAGTACTGTATCTTCAAAGAAAGAATTAAGACCTTCATAGTCTTTATTCTCTGCAAACTTAACTATAGTTAAGTATTGTTGATTGCTAAGTTCCGGAACTCTTCTCTCTTTACCACTAGGTAATTTTATTTTAACACTAAAACTCATATCCCAGTCTAGGAATATTTATATCGTAATGTGAAAAAGTCCAACCTACAGATCTTTTAATATCACTCTCTGTGATTTCACCGTAGCTCATTTGATCTGCTGCCATACTTGTTGGAGCGCAATTAAAGAAGTTAGTAATTTTACGAACTCCATAATTATAAGAGTCTCTTCTAGTATTTTGAGATGATCCTCGCTTGTCACCGTAAAAAGCATCCGTTCTCGTATACTGCGCGATAGATATATTACACTTAATATCAGGCTCACTTATATCTTCAATTAAGCCTTTATAAGATGTTGCAACTATCCAAGGTTTAATAAAGAAGTCGAAAATATCAATATTAGTTTCTAAAAAATCTATGGAAAGGCCATTAGTGCCATATTTACCTCTTGTTTCACCATAATAACCATTAATAAACCCTCCTGCCCCTGGTATATCAGTGGTATTTATCTGAACGTTTTCAGTAGGCATTGATACTCCTTGTGCTAATAAGTAGCCTTCATCATTGCTAGAGAATCTATCAATTAAATCAATCTCAACCTGAAATGCCCCGGGTTGATAATCTGCTATAGTTTCTCTAATATTCTCACCAATTTGAGTCATTGAAGCAGATCCGGCGCGCGGCGCGAAATAAACCCCCCAAAGATTTTTGAGGGGGATATCTCCGGTCCAATCCTGATGGACTTGAATCCTCTGTCTAATTGGCGAAGCCATCTATCTTACTGCTCTTTTGTGTAGTAGTGATATGAAACTGTTGAATTAATCTCTACAGTAGCACCTGTTCCATCAGAAATATTATAAGCAATGTTATCAATATTACGAATAGAAGCACCAACAAGCTTGTATTGAGCTACTGGCTCAAGCTCTTTGTCGAGCTGTGCAAGTTGGATAAAGAAATCATCATCTGGAGTACCATACTCACCAGTAGAGTTAAGGTCATCAAATACTGAACGAGAAGCACCTTCGAAGTAGTTACGAAGCTCACTATCAGCATCAAGATAGAAGTTAAGAGCATAAGCATCTGAACCAGGATAGGTTGCAGCACCAGGTATGTTCAACTGAAGACCCATATAAGGTACGGGAACGTTTGTAATGTTACGTCCTGGTAGAGAAGCTGTCTTAACATATACAAGATCATTCTCACCAAGAGCTGGAACACCTTGAAGCTGCATCTGTGTTACTCTAAAGAGAAAGTCTCTCGAGAAGTCACGATCAGCTGCAGCGCGATAGAAATTCTGAATAGTCTGGTTTACGGGCATACTAATATTTATGCAGTATACATGTAAATTGTACAAAAAAAGAGGAGGTCTTTCGACCTCCCCTTATATGGTTTATAACTATTGAACTATTAGTTAGATACGATTTCCTCAAAATTCGTTCCTGTTCTTACAGCAGCGAAGTTAACGAGGATAAATTCTGCAGTACGTACTGGCTTGAGATAAATGTCGACAACAAGCTCGTTCTGGTCAATGACTTCCGGAGTATTGTTACGATCATCACAAACAAGCATGAAGTCATATAGACCGTCATCAGCTTTAACACGCTCAAAGAACGGTGTCAAAGTGTTAATAACTCTTGTACGTGTAAACAATGTATTGTTCTCAAAGAGGAAGAATTGCATTGTCTTCTTCGTAATCTTCTCAAGATAGAGGAAAGTACGACGAACATTAATCCTATCAAAGGCGCTTGGCTTCTTAAGCAATGTCTTCTGTCCGAAGATTACATTACCTTGATCAGCAAAGTTAGCAATTGGGTTAAGATTGACTGTATACAAATCATCACGTTGACGTTGGTTTGGTGTGATTGCTATATCAGATGCATCAGTAACTATACCTCGATTGAATCCTGCAGGTGCACCCCATGGTCCGACTGCAGCATCTGTTGAAGCCATCTTAGCAGCAGCAAAGCCAGAAGATGGAACATATGTTTGCAATCCAGTATAATTATCATAGACTGACATCCAGTTAGCATACACTGTAGCATACGAAGTATTAGCTAGTTCAAACTGATGACGCAAGCCCCAGTAAATGTCTGTGTAGAAATTCCTATTAGGATCTTTCTGTACTTTACTATTCTTACCAGTAACAAGCAATTGACGAATTGGATCAGCAATGAATAGAACATCACCACGTCCCCCATCCTTAACTGGACCTGCAAACGTTGCAAAGCGGTTAAAGATAGTAGTATAAGCTGTACGAGCTGTTGCAATAGATAAGTCGTTAGATGTTCTTAACGATTCAATAGCAGATGTTGTTTTGGTATCATCAAATGCTCCAGCATCAGCACCTGTAGCAGTTTGCTGATATGTATGAATGGTTCCTAGACCACCTTCAGCCATAATATCGATATCAAACTTACGATCATTTCTAACACGATTAAAAGCACGATCAAGTTTCAATGGAATATTTCCTAGATCTTTAGCACTAAGACCAGCTACTTCATGAAGTCCGATCGGAGCAAGTGAGTCAGCGAAATCAAATTCATCTCTTGTAAATGCAGAAGTAACCCTGAAAAATGTATTTACCGGGCAACCAACAGAAGCGGGAGTTAGAGTACCATCACTCAATGCTCCAGATAGTGATTTTGTAAATACACGAACATTGTTTACTGGAGTACCATCCGCATTAAGCTTTACTCCCTTAAACTTATCAGACATATATGGATTGATTACTACATCAATATTACGTGATTCATCTTCTATAGTGTCGAGAGAGAAGTTAATCGGAGCACCACCATTTTCAGAATTACGTTGACGGAAAGCACCAATAGAACCATTATAGCCTTCTTCTAGAAGGTAGTTAAGATTGCCAGCTTGTTTTGAGAAAGTAGAAGGTCCTAACTTAAACACTCCAATATTCAATGTATCATCAAACTCACGTGTAGCAATATTATATCCTACGATACGGTCTTCCAAGACTTGTGAGATAGAATTAGTAGCAGGGTTAGTACCATCTTCAGGAGTAGCAGAGAGTTGGAATTCAAAACGCTCAGTAGGTATTCTAGTAAATGTTGCGCCTCCTGCCGCATTCGCTGCTGAACCAGTAACGGTAAATGTGTCAGTAATTGCATCAAAGTTTCTCGCTGGGTTAATATTGGAGTTATCACCAATGCCAACATAATAACCATTAAATTGATTATCAATAGTTGATTGCCCTTTATTAAATATAAGCATTGCTGCACTACTAAGAGAAGCAATGGTGTTTTTAAACTCAGTAGCTTTACCAACTCTATCTGTAAATTCAAAAAGCTCACCTGATTTTATCTTACGATATTCGTCAGGTGTAACAGAAAATAGCTTAGGGCGTCCTATAATATACGTACCCCCAGCACTTGCTGTAGAGAAAAATGTTGCAGGAACGCCAGTTACTGGATCAGCATTAATTGCTGGATAGGCAAGAACACCTATCTTTGTACCAAAACCAGCTCCATTACCTCCACCGTATGGTAGTCGGTTAACAAGCAGTGATCCGGAAGAGTTGAGGGCAGCACGTGCCGTGTGATAGAAATATCTTTCAGCTGGTGTCTTCGGAGTACCATAGATTTGTTCGAACTCAGAAATATTTCCAAGCCCGATAACTTCATCCGTAGGTCCTTCGGAGGCAAATCCAGCGATATAAGTTGTAGTCCCGGTCTGAGCAGTGCGTAGTGATAAATCACTCTCGCGAATCTCTACACCAGGAGATTGAATTGTTCGTCTAGCCATAACATTATTTATGCCATTCTTGGCATAAATCTGTCAAATCTCAAATTTAATTAGTAATTTATAAGCTCGGAATGTATCTGTGAGTATACAAAAGTCATTGAGCTTTCAATCTCTGCAGAGTCTCTATAATTATAGTTCATTGCACCAACATTTATAGGAAAAGCTTTTGTATAAGTAAACTTAATACGCTTGTTATCATACTCATCTAGGCCATATAAAGTCATATCAGTTTGATAAGAAGCAAATCGCTCATCTATTGAAAGATCGTCAACATCGTATAGACCTTCTTTCTCGTCGTGCATTAAATCTAACCATTTATAGATAGTCCAATAGTTATTGAATTCATTATCTACTGTAAAGTTAACTGTAACTGGAGGGTATGGCTCCTTCGCATGAGCAGAGTTATATAGATTAGATCCTGCATATCCTATTTGAATAGATGGTACAGTAATTTC
>TARA_R110002020_G_scaffold413646_1_pt1 | contig 24871 bp, 16 predicted proteins | sample TARA_R110002020 | Tara Oceans TARA_R110002020 (sample SAMEA4396489) | marine metagenome | biome: Westerlies Biome; feature: [MES] marine water layer (ENVO:01000295) within the mesopelagic zone...; material: water (ENVO:00002006), including particulate matter (ENVO:01000060) such...
GAGTTATTGAAAAAGAAATTGACAGGCTTAGAGATGACAAAGGGTATTAGTGCTGACAGTCAGGTACATATATCAATAGCTTTCTTAATAAAGGCGATGGTAGGGATTGCGATGTTAATTGCTACATACTATCAAGTACAAATGAAATTTGCAAGTATGGATAGGACAATTGGAGATATGCACGAAGAATTAGTAGTGTTAACTGCTAAAATGCACGAAATGGAAAAGGCTCACGTTGAAGAGTTAGAGCATCATGCCGAAGAATTGGAGATTGAAAACAAAACTCTAATGGAAAAATTGGGTTTGAAGAAAAGGTAATGGAAGCATACGCAGAATATGGAGCAATAGGAGTAATAGTATTATTATTCATTGGAATGATACAGTTCCTCAGAAGTACGTTAATGGATAAGCTTAGTGAAGTTGAGGATATATGTATTAAATTGATAGATAGATGGAATAGGTCAGATGAGCAAAGAGACAGAAGGCACGAAGACTTAATAAAAGAAATCAACGATATATCGGATGATTTAAACTTCCTAAAAGGAAGAGCTAACAGTAAACAAAACTAGAAAAAGGAGTACAAATGGCTACTTTACAAGAGAGAAAAGATGAACTTATGAATCAGCAAAAACAAATGGAGGCTAACTTTCACCAGATTACTGGAGCGATTGCCTTAGTTGACCAAATGATTACTGATGAAGAAGAGTCTAAAAAAGAAGCTAAAACTGACAAGAAAGAAAAGTAATGAATATAGAGAAGGTATACAATATGAAAAATACTACTATGACACCTATTGTTACCTTCTTTTCTTTGTCTAATTTAAAATATAAGGTTATATATGATGAAAAGAGATGCATGGGAGCATAGAGACAATATACAATCCCGAATAAGCAAAATAGAAGCTCATACAGAAAACATCTATCATCATGTAAAAAGAATAGACAAATTACTTGCTCAGCAGAATGGTAGAATAAGAGAAGCTGAGTTTACTCTTAGTAAGTGGAAAGGAGTAGCTATTGGAATAATTGCCATATCCACAGCCGTCTCCTCGTTAATAGCTATGGCAATAAAATAGGAGAACAAAATGGGTTTAAAAGAAATGCTAATGGCAGCCGCTGAGGCTCAAGCTGATAAAGTAAGAGATGAGATGGTTGGTCAGCTTCAGTCGGATGATATGGCTACAAAGATAGCAACAAAAATCAACGAGAAGATTGATATTCCTTTCGTAAGTGAAGATAAGGAACAGATTTTCTTTGAGAAGTGCGTTGATGTAGTGACAGACCTTATTGAAGGCATATTAAAAGGTAAGTAATGCCAAAAAAACTTTTCCCAGTTAATAAATTTGAGGGAGGAGTTAATTCAAAGAGTGACCCAAGAGATATTGGGGAAAATCAATTTGTTGATGTAGACAATTTTCTAGTCAATGATGTTGGGAAATTAACTGCATCCGAATCATATACATCTGAAAGTAACTTCACCTCACCAGCCAGTGCCGCTGTGACAGAAACAATAGGGACTGGCTCTTTTGCATTTAAAACTGACTATGCTATAAGACTAATGAAAGCAGGCACTCAATCTGCTATAAACGTAGATGATGGTGATGCTGATAATAGTAACGAAGAAGGTGTTAAAAGTTACTTTGTTGTCAATGATGCTTTCTCTAGAGAAATAAAACTCTATGGAGATGTACAGGATGGCTCTAATGAGTGGAGCGCAGATGCTAAATTTAAGTTTACTGAGCATACTAGCGGGGCAGCTGATAGTGCAGCTAGTGATGACCTAAATGCTGTAGAGGCTGTATATTATTACGCAGATGGTGCATTAAGAGTCGCAGATGCAAATACAACCAATACTAATAATACTAAAAATATACCTATGTGGATTGGTCATGTTAAGAAGACTAAACTTGGAGTAGGTATAAATCATTGGGTAAAAGAAACAAACTCTTTACATATTCATGGTTCTACTGATAGTCAGTTTTTGACTGGCTCAGCTCCTACATATACAGACACCTCAATTTATCCATCTGTAGGAACTTTTAAGTTATATGCCAATCCCTCTACTGGTTCTAACGAAGGTAAGTGGTCAAAGGGTACATATGAATTTGCAGTAACAAAAGTTTATGAAGGAAGACAAGAATCTATTCCAACTATTTATGCTACTAGTGCTGGAGTTCCTTATACTATTTCTTTGGGTTTTCAACAATATCCATATGTTCAAGCATTATTTAGAAGAACTTCTAGTTCAGATTTAGGTTGGAGTGAAAGAGTTCAAGGTGGAAGAATATACACTAGAAAACAAGGTTCTAATAGGAGGTGGAGATTAATTTGTGATATAGATTTTGAAAGAGGTAGTAGGTCTAGTTTTTTAAAAGATTTTGTAGCATTTAAAACTACTAGTACTGAATACTATAGACTTGGGGTAGAAGAAGGAACCGCAGAAATGCAATTAAAAAGACCTCCTTTAGATACTTTTGAATCTATTAACGGATTTAGACAGGACCAAGCATCTATAGACTTTGGGAAAACTAAATGTGGATATAAAACAGCTGTAATTGCCAACAGAAGAGCTTTTATAGCTAATGTTCATTCTAGAAATGATAACGATACTGATTCAATGGCGTATGGAGATAGGATATATTTCAGTCTACCAAACAAGTTTGATACTTTTACTTCGGATAACTGGATTGACTTAGGGATGAATGATGGAGATGAGTTTGTTAAGATAATTGCTCATAATGACCTACTGTTTGCTTTTAAAAAGGCGAAGTTATATATAATAAATATTAAAAACCCTAATGACGCTGGGTGGATATTGGAAGAAACCTATGATTATATGGGTGTAAAGAATAGCGGAGCCGTGTTTAAAAGCGAATTAGGAGTAATCTGGGCTAATGAAAATGGTTTATATATCTTCACTAAACAAATAACTCCTTTGAGTGGAAATATTCTAGATAGCACTTGGTCATCTTTTGCTGGAGGAGACAATGTTATTGTTGGATATGACCCTAAAGATAAAAAGATTATAACTGTAAAAAATAGCGCAGATAGCAGTGCAGGTGAGATGTATATATATGATGTAAGAACGAAATCGTTTACTCGTGGAGACTGGTTAATACCCGCTACTCCTAATAGAGTAAGCAATTTTGTTGTGCATAATGATGAATTACATTTTTATAGTAGAGCGTCAGGTAGTGCTGTTTATTACTTATCAAAACTAAATCAAAGTCAATCCACAATAGCAACTAAGCAATCTATAATAACAAAAGACTATGATTTTGCACAACCTGCTTTAAAGAAAAGAATTTATGCATTGTATATCACTTATAGATTTAAAAATGGAACATCAAATAATAGAATAAGTGTTAGAAGAGAATTGGATGGAGCTGCTGTACCTAGTGAAACATCTCTTTCTTTTTCAAAGTCTGACGCATTAGCTGGTAGTGATGGGTGGAATATATTAAAACTTTCCCCATCTTCACCTATAGAATGTGAAACTATTTCTTTTAGAATAGCTACATCTTCAAACGCTGCTCATCCTGTTGACAATTCTAATGATGACCTTGCTTTATTTTTGGAAATTAACGATATATCTGTGGAGTTTAGACCTAAGCGTAAAAGAGCAACATAGTGAGTAAAGATTTTGATATATTAGATTTTACTCCATCAGATAGAGAACTAATGAATGGTCAATCAGTCTTAGTAGCTGATGCTGGGGAATTTAAAAGAGTTACAAAAATCAACGATGAAACTTTTACTGAAAATTTATCTCTTAATGATGAAGATGGGGAAAGTAATAATGAAGGTAATGACTCTACGGATACAAATACCACAAGTGATTTAGAATTTAGTAATGGTAATATTATTATTTCTTCAGAGGAAAGTTATTTTCAAGTAAGAGATGATAGTGATGTAATTAGAGCCCAATTAGGACAAATAACTACTGACAATTTTGGATTGAAAGTAAGTAAGTCTAATGGAACAGAAATATTTGGATTATATGGTAGCGTTGCCAATCTCTGTGGATGGAATATAGACGAAAGTGCCATCTCAAAGGTATCTGGAAATGATTATGTTAAATTAGATACATCAAGTTCTCAACCTAGGCTTGAAATAGCACAAAATAATGTAGTAAGATTAAAAGCTGGTCAATTAGATAGTGATAAATATGGGTTAAAAATATGGAATGCTTCAGCTGAAGTCTTAATGGAGATAGCAGATGGGGCTATAGCTGCTGAAACTGCAAATATAGGTGGATGGGATATAACTAGTTCATCTCTTAAAAAGGGTACAGATATTGTACTTGATTCTGCAAATAAAAAGATAAGTATTAATGATGCTACATTTGGTAACGATGGTATCCAGATAGAGCATAACTCTGGTAATCCTAGAATGTATATAGGAGATGGTAGTAATGAATTTTTTAAGTATGACGGCACTGATATTACATGGAAGGCTGCTAATGCTGAGTTAGACGCTACTGGTAAACTTATAGTTACTGGGGCTACAATAGGAGGATGGAATGTGTCAGCTAATGAAATATCATCAAGTTCTAATGCAGCTCATAAGAGAATGTTTTTTAGTAATACAGATAATAGAATAGAAGTAAGAAATACAAGTAACGCAGCTGTGGTTTCTATGGGATATTTAGGTGGTCTTGCTAAGAATACTGGCTCTGGGAATTGGGCTGCTGATGATTATGGATTCTGGATTAAATCAGGAAACACAGCAAAAATAGATGGCGATGTAGATTACAAAGATGGTTCTTTTTTAGTTGAGAGTGAAGGAGCTTTTAATATAGCTGATGCAACAAATACAATAATAAAGCTTGGAACAATAAGTAGTGAAAGAGGATTATTTATAGGTTCTGATTTAGATGGGACACCTTCTGTAAAGGCTAAGTTTACTAATGGTGGATTTAGAATTGGGGCTCAATCTGGTAGTACAGATTATATGGAATACGATACTACTAATGGTCTTGTTATAAAAGGCAGTATAACTATTGAAAATACCATTGGGGCTTCTGATTTAGACTCTACTGTAATATCAGGTGGTAAAATTATAACTGGTTTAATGACTGCTGATAATATAACAGCTGGGACTATGGATGCAGATAGAATAACAGCTGGGACTATTGAGGCTACACATATAAATACATCTAATATAACAGCTGCCGTTGTTACTACTACTTCTGTAAATGCTACCACTATTACAGCTGATGCAATTAATCTTAGTTCAGCTACTGTAAGTGGGACTTTAGCAGCTGCTAGAATAGCGGCTAGTTCTTTAGATGCTGATAAAATATCTACTCTTGATATGACGGGTAAGTCTTGTACATTTACTACTGGTTCTATTGGAGGGTGGACGTTTACAGATACTACTATATACAGAGGAAGCGTTGGTAGCGACGGGGCTTTTACTTCTAATAATGGGGATATTACTTTAGGAGCTGGGTGGATAAGTGCAAAAGAATTTTTTATTAACTCTAGTGGAGTCGCCTCATTTAAAGGGACTCTTGGGAGTGATACCGATGGGGCTATAAGTGGTGGTAATGTTACTATAACAAATTTAAATGCAAGTAATATTAGTACTGGTACACTATCAGCAGATAGAATAAGTGCTGGTTCTATAAGGTCAAATAAACTTACAGCTGGAGGGGCTAATCTAGTTCCAAGCCCAGCTGTATTTACAACTGCAGCTTCTTTATTAGCTGAAGGATGGACTAAAGCATCTACAAGGACTGAGCTTAGATGGGAAAATGATGCTTTTGCTGGCTCTACTTATAGATGCATGGAGGTTGGTGGTTATCAAGATAGTTATGGCACTGGGAATCAAAGTGGTAATTTATCAAGCCCTCTTATTGAAATAGATACATCTCAAACTTATAGATTAAAACTTGACCTTGCGCAAGAAACTAACGCTGAAACTGACTTTGGTATTCAATTAAGATTTTATACATCTAATGGTAGTTCTGAGACTGCAAGTTTTGCTGTAAACGCTGAGGGTACTCAGGCTGGTTCAGCTGCTACTGGTATTACTTTATTCTATGTTGCTAGTGGATATATAACAAGCTATTCTAGTAAGTGGGTTACTGTTGATAGAATGCTGTTTCCAGCAAGTGCTACGCAGACTTTAATGAGAGGTGGAGGCAACTTAGATGAGCAGGATGACGCAACAGAAGTTGGAATTACTGGACACAGCGCTTATTATACAAATAATTGTAAGATGCCGATAGATGCTGAGTATGTAAAGATATTTATTATTAATGAGCCTGAGAGTTATTATCAAAATATAAGAGTAGCTAATATCTCATTAACAGCCGTTGGTGAAGGTCTTGGAGTAATTACTGGAGCAAAACTTCAGACTTCTTCGTCTGGTAAGCGTATTCTAATAGATGGGTCAAATAATAGTATGAGATTTTACGATAGTAGTAACAATCAAGTTTGTAGAATTGATGATGATATTTATTCTACAGGGGGCAATGATTATCCAGGTTTTGAAATTACAAGCGATAGAGCGTTCTTTAGAGTATCTGATGCTGGTATTAATGAAGGATACTTACAGTTCTATAATGAAATGAGAGCAATATCTATACCTCCAGCTGGAAGTTTTTTGGCTCATTATTCTAGTCTTATGAGAGATGAGGCTGTCAACTATCCTAGTTCAAGCTCTAATGTTCATTCATTTTATTCAGATGCTAGGAACGATGGCTCTGGAGATGCTTATGGTATATATATTGCAAATGGGCTCGCTGCTAAGCCTAGTGGAGGAGATTGGGCTTCGTCATCTGATAGTAGAGCAAAAACTATTGGAGATAACTATACAACTGGGTTGACAGAGTTGTTACAGTTACAACCAAAGCATTATAAGTATAATGGAAAAGCTCAAGGGGCTCCTGATGATGGAGTGGATTATGTAGGGTTAATTGCTCAAGAAGCTGAGACTGTTATTCCTTCATTAGTATATGAAAGCAAGAATGAAATAGATGGAGTTGAGGTTAATGACTTTAGAATGTTAGATACTAGTGAGTTACAATATGCAATCATAAACGCAGTTAAAGAATTAAACACAAGACTAGAGGCATTAGAGAATGCTTGACTTGATTAGTAGGCAATTATATATTAAATTTGAAAACTCTAAAAAGGATTAAAAATGCCAGACGCTAAGAAGAATGATAAAACAGACGTAAAAGAAGTCAAAGATTACAAAGGAAAGAAATACGGTGTAAGGCTTCTTCAAAAAGATGTTCAAGAAACCATTGCTGAATTAGAAGAACAAGCGGCTGAAGCCGCTAAAAAAACTAAAAAGAAAAGCATGTGGGGAAGTATTGGCTCAGCTCTTGGTTCTATTGGGACTGGTATTATTTTAGCATCTAATCCTGTAGGGTGGGCTGCCACCGCAGCGGCTATGGGTGCAGGTTCGTATGCAGGAAGTAGAGCTGGAAGGGGTCTAGCAGATGCTACTGAAAAGACTTCACTTAGTAAGATGAAAAAGCTAGAGGGAAATCTTATGAGAAAATCTAAAGAAAGTCAACATTCTAGCTTTAAAGCAGTTGATGAAAAGTTGGAGAAAAGTGCTAGAAGTAATGCTCTCATGACTGCGGCTATAGCTGGATGGACAACTGGAGCAGGAGCCTCCGCTGGTAAAAAATTGAAAGAACTGGGAGTAAGTGATAAGATAACGCAAAGTAAAGTATTCTCAAAATGGGGTGGAGAAGCAGGAAGACCAGCTTTTGGAAAAATACCACAGACTGAGGCTGTAGGGACTGCAGGGGAAGTGGTAAAAGATACTACTTTATTAGAATCATATGAAAGAGGCAAAGACGCTGGGTTTGTTGGAGATTATAACGAATGGTATAAGCATGTTCAAGACAAAACACGAGAAGCAGTATCTGGAGTCAAAAGTACCGCAAGCATTTCTTCTTCATCTCCACAAACTGTAGCATCTAATAGTTCTCAGGTGAATAATGTTAGCAAGTTTTCTGGAGAATCATTACAAAATCAGTTTATAGCTGAAGGCAGGGGGTTAAACCCAGGTCAGTCTATTGTTGACCAAATTAAGTCTTTAGCGTCCAAGCAGGAAGGCGGGTATGTTCACTCAGATAGTAGCTTTACATCTAGAGCTGGATATTTTGAAGATTTAGGTGGAATAACTGGATATAAAGCATGGCTATCTAATAGGGGTAAAGTATAATGACTGTAGGAATACTGGCAGACGGCAGCGGATGGGGTGTGTATGATTCAGACGGAAACTTATTGCAAAAATTTGTTGGAGATAGGGGAGAAGAAGAAGCCTTTAAATGGATAAAAGATAATGACCATGAGGATACAGATGGAGATGATGGAGAAAATACAGAACCAGAACGAACTCACGGATTTGATTGGGAAGGTAAATTTAATCTTGATTTAAAAGACCTCTTTAGTAAGTATGGTGTTGATTCTGATATGCAGAAATATTTTGAGGGAATGGAGTATGACCCCCAAGAAGAGACTTTTTTACAAGGATTGTTTGACATTGAAAAGAAAAAAACACATCTCCAAAAACAAGGAATTGGAAGACAAAGGGGAAGTTTGATGGGAAGTTTGGATATGAACCTTGAGAATGTGATGCGTTCAGGCGAGTCTGAATCCTTTCAACTGAACCAAGCATCAACACAGAGGAGTCAGCAAGTTGGAGGAATGAGAGGTGGTACTTTTGCAGATAGATTTCAATCTCAAACTACCCAATCAGGGGTGTATGGACAGCAAAATCAAATGATGGGTCAAGCAGAAGCTAAACTAGGAGCTTTAGATGATGCTATGACTAGTCTAGATTTTGAAGCACAACAAGCATCTATAGGTTTTGAACAAGATATTTACGGACAAAGACAACAATGGATGGATGATTTCTTTGATAGACTGATGCAAGTAGAACAAATGGAAGAATCATAATGGCAAGCGGAAGATATGATATAGATATACAGGAAACTAGTTTATTAAACTTAGCTTATAAAGGATTTTATCTCCTTCAAGCTATGGGACAGTTCTCAAAAGACAATGCCCTAAGAGATGATTTATCTGTTAGGATGAATACTTTGGCAAATAAATTAGATTTTGATAATCCTAGTGAATTAAACGAAGGTGTAATGAATGGGATTAAAGCCCTAGCGATGGATAAAGAGGGAAATTATCGCGATGAAGTTATTATAAAACCTTTTTATGAAGCTATTAGTGGTTATTTTGAGAGCGGTATTAAGCCAATAACTGAAAGAAAAGAGAACATGGAAAAATCTTTCATGGAGGCTAGTGATAAAATATATTCATTACAGAAATTAGCACAGACGGGATTTTATGCAGATGATAATCAAGCTATTAAGTCTTTAGATGATACTCAAAAAAAGTTTATGAAAAATGCAAACTTATTTAGCATTCAACAGAGAAAGTTTCTTGGAGAGGAGCTAAACGACTTAAAAGATGTTGCTGATATTGTTACTTTCATGGATAAGCATGATATGGATAAGGCATTAAAAGGAGTCCAGGCTGATATGACTGCAAAAGGGGCTGCAGTCCCATTTAGAGGACAAACTTTGCAAGACTGGTTTAATACAGTTGGAACACATTTAGAAGTTGGGGATTTTACAGGAGCTAAAAAGCTTCTTACTGATATGAAGGTTAGAGATAAGCTTCTAGCGGCTGAGACAATGGCAAGAGTAACTAATATTAAATCACATGAGGCGATTCTTTCAGGAGCCTTAACTCCAATAAAGAATAATGCATTGCTAAAAGAACATCCTCCTTTATCTGCTTTTGTATCCACACATACTAACATAAGCAAAACTTTTCAAGGTACAAAACCTGAGACATTTATGAATCAAAAGCCGTGGACAGATATGTTTAATAATAGAATGGAAGCTCTTAGGGTTTATGCAAATACATTGGGATATAAAGGAGATGTTAAAGATTTAGTTGGGAATCCAGAAGAGTTGGAAAATCTTAAAGAAGAAATCACAGGAGGGGGATACCTTGATGCAAATTTTGCTGAATATGGAGACGACAGTCAGAATGTAGCTAAAGCTCTACAGTCTTATGTGGATTATTTAAAAAGGATTAATGAAGAATACGAACAAATGTTTGGTAAACCACTAGTGCAGGTATTAAATGCTGTAGGAGGTGGAAGTTTGTCAGGTTTGCCAACTGGTATAACTATAAAATAGTAAAGATAATAAATGGATGATAGATATTCACTCCAGGAGTTAGCTAGCTGGACAAGAGGACAATTTGTAACTGAAGGCGTTTGGTCTCTTTTAGAGGCTCAACAAATGCCCGACAACTTAGTTGTGATGGAGTTATTAAAAAAGCAAACTCCTGAAAAAAGGGATGAAATTGTTAGAGGGTTAGATACTTACGGTCCTGATTATAAACAAGCATTTGGGAGTATAGACTGGAGTGGAGCTCTAAGAAGTTCTGGTCAAGCCTTGCATGGTATGAAGGCTCCTTCTTCTATATCGTTAAGCGAACATTGGGAAAACATACAAGACGGTCTTTATGGGGAACTGCGACCTCAAGAACCAAATCCTAAAGATAACCTTACAACCACTCATAGTCATGGACTATTCCAACTAAATTCACATTTTCAAGGTGTAGATAATCAAAAATTAGTTTGGGGAAAATTTGTTCCCACATCTGAGATGAGCCCAGAGCAAAATATTGAATATGCTTCAAGGTTAAGGAAAAAAGAAGGATGGAAAAGGTGGACTACTCACAGAAAGGGATTACATGAACCTTTTCTTGGATTAGACAATAATACTATAGCCAAAACATATGGTTTAGATATTAAATATCTTAATCATATAGATAAGATGTTTGGGGAAGAAGCTGATACAGCTAAAGCTGTTATGATTGCTGAATCTTCTGGTAAGATAGACAGTATGGAAACAATAGATGTTCCCGCTATTGGTATGCAATCTGAAAATGAAAACAATTTCAGAACAGAAAGTGGGAATTATATAACTACAGAATTAGCTAGTTTACTGGGAATGGATGAAAATTTCTTTAAGGTTGTTCCAGATTCTACAGTATATGATTCTATTGAAAATAAAATAGAAGAAGAAGAAGATATTCTAAAAAAAGATGGGGACTCTTCCCCTGATAACTATTTATTAAATGACAAAGCTTTAGAAAACCAATTCAAATCAAGCTTAGGTATTCAAGTTAAGAAACTTGAGACAACCAAACAGGATGAGCTGTCTCCTGACAATATAACGATAGTGATGAACCCAACTCAAAAACTTGCTCAAATGAAAAAACAGCCATCTATGTTAAAGACAGTTGGGGCAATGATTGGTAAAGATTGGTCTTATGATGGATTAAAAGAAGCAAATAAACTTGCGCGAGCTGAGATGGAAAGTGTAATTCAAGAAGACCCTGAGTTATTGGCATGGATGTTACACCAACAAGACATGATGGAAAAGGGTGGTTCTCAAAACTTTAAGGACATATTAGCTGGAGATGGTAAAACATGGGCATGGGGTAGAGACGTATTAATCCAATCAGCCCCTTCAATGGTTGCTTCTGTTATAGCAACAGCTAATTACCTCACTGTAAAAAGCCCAACGGTTTATGCTTTGACTGGAAGTTTTATGTTTGCTCAGCAAGCTGGTGGTTCTTTTGATGAAGTTTTTGGAGAGTTGATGGAGAAAGAAGTTAAAGAAGGTACTCTTACAGAATCAGAGGCATTGGATATAGCTAAGTCAGCTTGGGTTCAGACTGGCATTATTAATACAATGCTAGAAACAATGAGAATACCATCTATCGCTAAAGCCGCTAGGGCTTCAATACCTAAAAAAGGAATAGCTCGTACAATCTTTGGGAAAAATAAAAAATTTAAAGATAAAATTTCAGCCGCATGGCAAAGTAGACACGCAGATATAGGATATAATATTCTTAAGCAAGCCACAATTGAAAGCGCTGAGGAGATTTTTCAAGGGATAAACGAAAGATATCAAAATGCTGTCGCTTTAGGTCAAGTCAGACCTGATGAAATTGTTGATTGGGAGTGGGGAGGAAACATTCTTGACCCTTCGCAAATGGTGGCTGAGGGATTTGGAGGTTTCTTAGGAGGTGGAGTATTTGGAGCTGGTGCAGGTGGCGTTAGAATAATGGCAAATAGAGCAAAAAGAAATGCTCAAGAAAATGAATTAAATGAAGAGATAGACCAACAGTTAGACAAAGTAAATGGAAAGAATTATAATCAAGGTCAGCTAGTAGGTAGAAATATATCTGAATCAGCTAAATCTGAAGACCATGTTGACAATATGACTTGGGGGTCATGGTTAAAGAAAGTAGCAAAAGATGGAGGCTATAATTTAGATGAGTATAGAAATATAAAAACTGACAATGAAGTTGTCAATGCTATGCAAACAATTGCCTTTAGAACAGCCAGTGAAGATAAGGATGTTGGGGCTCAAGTATTAAATATTCTTATGAAGAATCCAGATGGTATGGATATTCTAGAGACTCTAGATGAAGCAACAAAAGAAGATGCATTGATATTAGCAAGAGAATATATAAAACAACTATTTCCATCATTAAAATCAAATGAAAATCTAGCAGCAGACCAAGATACTATAAATAGTCAATTAGATAAAATGATTGGTATGTTTGTTAATGGAGAATTGGGATTTAAAAAGGGAAGGTCTCTGGGGAGCAGCTTAACAGGGGATGGCAAGAAGCAAGGAGCAAAGATTGAGATTAAAAGCAAAGAGGGTAAGGCTTTTGTAGATGCTCTTGTTGAACAGAGATTATCAGAAGAGTCAGCTATTATTGATGCTATTGAATCACCTATTAATGCTCAAGAGCAGTATACAAGTTTTGAAAAAGAATTAACAAATATATTTACGTCACCAGATGAAAAAGGTGATGAAGCTGCTGCGTACTCAAAAAAGGGAGAAGAAAGATACGGAGATGAAGAGATATATAAACATACTAAGAAAGGAAGAGAACAGTATGAAAAAGTCTCAAGTGAGCTTGGTGATGATATCAACAAAAGGCAACCTTATAAGCCTTCAAAGTCTAAAGACCCATTAGAACAAAAAAGAGGCAATATAATAGGGGCTCTTGAATCTAAAGAGAATCCTACAGAATTTCTCTCTGGATTGCCAGCTACTAAATTAAATCAGACATTAGAAAATTTTCCCTCTATTAAAGAAGCTCTACTTAAAGATAAATCCATAGCTAAAAAGAAAAATGGCGAACTTTCTTATAGTGTGGCAAACAAGAAAAAGATAGCAAAGGCTATTGTTTCATCAATTAGACACCTTACACAAGAGAAAGATAGTACACCTACTGCACCAGTCCAAAAAGAGAAACCATCTAAAGTTGACGCAGGTGGGGTAAAAAGATGGTCGGATATGACCCCTGAAGAAATGATGAACATGACAGGAGCTGTACCGACTGGAGACTTAACTGAAGTAGATGTTGATGAAGATACTGAGGGAGATGTAGCTGAAAATAGAAAGCAAACCACTGGAAGAACTACAAAATTTGACGAGGTTATGGCTAGTAAGGCTTTTCCAGATAATGAGGTTTCAGATGAAATAAAAGAGAAAACTGGAAAAAATAAAACTAAATCTAGCCAAATTGAAAGAGAATTTAAAGGATTATCTCCATTAGCTAAATCTTTATTGGCTATGACAAGCTTTGAGCAAATGAATATTGATGGAATGGGATTGGAAACTGCTATTGACCAACTCTTAGGTCAATATAATGAAAATTTTCAAGATGATTCTCAAAGACAAGTAATGGTAAAGAGACTAATAGAAACCATCAAGCAAAGATATGGCTCAACTGATAATTTTATAAATAGAATAAGAAATTTTAATCAAAAATATCAAAAATCATCCACTGATACACAAAATCACTTTACTAAAGCGGCTTGGGAAATATTAAAAGCTTTTCAAGAACTGCTTAAAATAGACCCTAGTAAATTTTCTATGAATCCATTGCCTGATAGTGATTTTATTCAAGCATCTAAACATTTTCAAGCAGCTTGGACTGAATTTAAAAAGGGATATAATAATATTGGATTATCAGAAAAGGAACTGTTCAAAAGATTTTATAATGGAGTGGTTAAGCAAATAAGAAAACTAAGATTTAAAGTTGGGAACATTAAAGTTTTAAAAGATTGGTTTACAAAATGGGCTAAGAGCCATGAAATAGGAAGGGTAACCAATTTAACAAATAGAAGATTCTTTACATCTGGTCAAGATATTGGCTCTTTTGGGAAAGCGTTTACGAAGTCTATGAAAATGGATGTGGAAAGAGCTGTTGGAGATTTTGTTGATAATGTTGATTTTGAAACCCAAGAGGGATTGTCGGATGATTATCCAGATACTTATGATGATTTAATCGGTCAACATAAGAGAGATTCACAAGTAGAAAAAGATGCAATATCTCTCAAAAACTTAATAGAAGAATCATCTGGAATGAGGGTAACAACTGAAGAGTGGAATGATATTAGATGGGATATATGGAGCAGGGGGAAGGGAACCTGGAAAAAAGATAAGGGAGACTATATATCTCCAGCTTCCAATGAAAGGATGGAAAGAGAAGAGTTTTATGAATATTTAAGCTCTGTATTCCAAGTTGATATCAGCGAAGACCAGTCTAATAAAAATTACAATATAATAAATAGTCATTATCAAAATATTATTAATTCCATACCTAGAGGAGATAGAGGAGCTTTAGTATTAAACAATGTTGAAAAAGGGCAGGATGGCAAAAATAGAAGAACTGCTCCAGATGAAAAACTATTGCACACTCAGACTGCGGTAAATCCTGTCAATGGAATAAACTATTCTGATTTTGTGCTAGCTAACTTTTTAGAGGCTAATCCTAAATTCCATAATAGAGTTTTTCTTTTAAGCGCAAATGAAATATATTTAACAAATATTAAAAGAGCTCATAAAAAAAATCCTTATCAAGAAAACAATCCTACAAAATTTGATTTAAGAAAATTATATGTCAAGCAAGATGATTTCTTCAATCTTGATAAACACGCATTAGACCAGTTAAATACTGAATTGGCTTTAGGATTCAGAAGGTTTAGTAAAATGCAGTATCCAGCTTTTGTTGTTGCAAGCAAGGGAGGGAAGGGTAAGTCTATAGTAATAGGTGTAGCCGAAGAAGAAGATGTAACAATAGCTATGGAACAAGATAATACAGATGCGTGGTTTGATGGTCAGGTTGAAAAAGGGAATATTACTCAAAATCAAGCTGATGAATTAAAAGAAGATATTAATTTAGCCAGAGGTGAATCTGTAGAACTTGCTGTTGCGACAGTTGGCAGATATAGATTTATACAGCAAACTCATGGAACAAAAAGTATGCATGAGGTTACAGGGTATCCATTAACAGCTCATTATAAAAGATATAATACTGAATTTTCAGATGGTGTTGATGCGACTGGGTCTGCTCCTTTTCCTTTTTTACATTTTAACTATAAAAATGCATATGCAATTAGTGATGTGACTGGAAAGATTATACCTTTAGCGGATGAAAATGGAGATTATATATGGGATGGGAATAAACCTACATCTAGTAGTTTCTTTTCTGAGGTAGCTGTCCATCTTGGTAGAATGCCAGACCCAAACAATTTAGACAATCTTCCAGGCTGGGTAAAAACTTTTGATAGAAAAATGTCCGAAAACCATGAGGACTATATCCAAGTAAAGGGGTTAAATACTCTAGCTCCTGAAATTACTGTATATGAATTTTCAGATGCATCAAAAACTCCCCAGCCAGGGGACAATGTTATTTGGAAGTCTAGATGGACAGATGATGGAAAAATGGAAATAACAAGCGGAAATGACGCTCCACTAGCCTTTGTTATGTCAAATGAAGAAGTAAAAATGACTCAAGGGGATTACTCTATTCCTAATAAGATTCATTATATGGAGCCTAATGAAATTAGAATGCTTCAAAATGCTAACTTTTTTTCTAAAGGAAGCGGAACTTCTCCTTTTCAGTGGTTTGACCAGTTTCAAGATATGATAAGTGTTAATCCAGAAATAAAACCTCTTTTTGATAAGTTAATTGAAGCGGTCAGGCAAGACCAACTAGATTACTATAAAGCCCTTCAATCAATGAGAGAAAATGCAAATATCCATGCTAAATACTTACAAAGCTTAGCTAAAAATCAAACTGTAACTAAGTCTGATTTAATCAAAACTGTAGAGATGTTAGACTCAGACTCATTTGCCCTATTGCTATTTAGTCACTATTCTAATCCGACAGTAGGAATGTTAAAAAATAGATTTATTATTAATGGAGCTTTTTCAGGAAGAGTTAACTCAAGAAGACCTACAAAAGCAAGTCGTCAACAATCAGCAAATTATAGCCACGTTGTTCCAGATTGGCATGGGATATTAAAACCTCATGAATTTGGAGCAACTCCTTTAGACCCATCGTGGGAGTTAGTTGTTGATGCGTATCTTTATGGTCAAGCTAAACAAATTCAAGATAAGTGGTCTAAGTGGGGTAAAACAGCATTAGGAAGAAGAAATCAAGTTGATGCTATTAATAAATTTCTAGAAAATAATCCACCAGACAGAAATCATAAAAGATGGCAACAGTTCTTTAGAAGCCCTATTCAACATTTTACCAACCCTCACATGCTTCAAGTAAAATATTTTCTATATAGAGATTATGGGGATATTGTGTTTATGCATCCAAGTATGATGAAATTTTTAGAACAAGACTTTGATGGAGATGCGGTTACTGGAAGAAAGTGGAATGAAGAAATAACTAAAGCTTTGGTTGATTTTCAATGGAAAAAAACTGGGGATAATGAATATGATTATTCAGATGGATACCAGCTGATGACATATCAGATTCCTTTGGATATTTTTGCAGACCCACAGCAAATATTTACTCCAACCACTCCAAACACCACTAGAGAAGTATCTAATAATTTTGAGACTGGAACTCAAGTTGGGATGGTTCAAAATGCCAGAACTATGAGGTCAGCTCTTAACCATAAAGAATTTGCAATAAATTTTAGTGGAGATTTTTACTCAGACGTAATTTTAACACAAAGAGGGATTGATGAAGAGGTTGTAATGGATTATGCTCCGTTAAAAGAATCTATTACTCAAGGAGAGATTCCTCAAGGTGATTCTATAGTTGTTATAAATGGGGTAAAATATTTAAAGACATCAAGCGACAGAGAGATGGCTATTATACAGCAGGCTTCCTTTGATGAGAGCACAAAGGGTCTTCTTTCTCTTTGGTGGAGCACTATACATGGTCGTCAATCATCAATAGGGACTATAGATAATTTTGTTGCATTTATTAGAAGTCGGATATTTAAAGTTGTAGATAAAGAAGGCAACGAGGTGGTATCTGGGCATCAAGAAGCACAGAAAGTGGTTAAGGAAATTGTTAATTATTTCAAAACAAGTGAAATTAGACAAGGAAGAGATGAAGACCAAAATTTTGTTGGAGCGGAAAAATTAATAGAATTAAGTAAATCTGTTAGTGATAAGATTAATAATAGCTTAACAAATCAAGTAAAGGATATTAAGAATATTGATTTAAAAAAACCTAAAAGGAAGTTTTTTGATTACAATGAACATCAAATGAATCAGGCTATGCAACAGAGAAGAAGACCAATAAAGCCATTGGTAATTAATGATGTAAAATTTGGTAAAATTGACGAAAAGACAAAGAAGCCACCTGCGACTTATTTAGAGAAAACGGTTGCGATGCTTTGGGAACATATGGTTAAAAATCAGTTAGAAGGATTACCAAATTTTCTACAGCTGACTAAAAATCAAGAACAAAATGCAAGATATATGGCTATGCAGTCTATTGTTGGCAAGCCAGGACCAGAGGGGGCACATAAGTTAGCATTCCTAGTAAAAGAATATGACTTGTCAGATAATGATATAGTTACAGGTCTTGCTTTTGCTAGAAAAATGAATAAAGAGTTTTATATGCTGCAACAAGTTGTGAATGAGAAAAATCAACTGATTGATGAGATAGAATTAACTGTAGCAAAACTTGACCATGACGTTATATTTAATACTTACTTTACTTCTCAGTGGGTTCCGCTATTTAACGAATTATCAGATGGGGCAAAATTTATTTCTTCATTATCTTTTATGAGCGGTACTTCTACAGTGCAAGATATGATACCTGCTTCCCTCAGGCTGAAATTCAATGAGATTAGAGTTGAGAATATGAAAGAGAACAATCAACTAAAAAGATATAAGAGAGTATATTCATCAGAACTAAGTATGCATGAGTCTGTCTCAAATCAAATGATTGACTACGCAGAAAGCATCTCTATGGAATTGACGCAAGAAGGAGACTATGGGATGATTACATCTAAGAAAGGTCTAGCTTCTCAGGACTTTAAGAATGTAGCTCAATATGAAAATTTTGTTAGAATAAAAAAGAATCTTGACTCTGCATATGGACAATTAGTGTTGCTTAAAGAGACTATAGACCATTTAGAGAATAAAGTAGAAGCTGGAAAGCAAGAACTTTCAGAAAGCAGTAAGAGGTTAACTCACAGAGGAACAACCCGCTTTGATAGACAGAGAAATATATCTTCTTTTTTACCATCGGATTTATTAGACGGAAGATTCATGAGGTTATTTGGAGCAAGATTTGGAGATGTTTATAAAGATGCTCCTGATTCAGAACCTCTTGTTGGGTCTAAAATAAAATTAGCAACATTTGATGACGAATCGTATAAATTATTAGAGAAACTGGGGAATTGTAAAACCAAATGAAAAAAGCAGCAGATTATTGCAAAGTATTATTTGAATCTAAAATAACAAAAGAAGAAGCTAAGTCTTTAACCACTGCTATCCTTGGCTCTTTGAATCAAACAATTGGCTCTCCAAAGAATCTAACCACTGGTCTTGATATAGAAATAAGAGCAATAGACAAAGAATTACTTCTACAAAAATCATTAAAAGAAAAAGATAGAGTAAAAGAACTTAAAAGAAGAAAAAAAGTATACTTAAAGAGAAAATCTCATGAGAAAATAAGGTTGGCTAGCCATTATAAACTATACAATGACTTAGCTCAGCATGTGGCAGATGTCATGGCTATGACACATTTTATAATGCCACACCATCAAGTAATAGACGCTGTAAATATAATGTCTCAAAATTATTTAGGATATCCTTTACAAAATTTAAATAATAAGAATGTTCCATTCATAAAAAGATATTCTCAAATGGTGGATAGGTTTGTAAAAGTAAAACCAAAGGATAAACTTGGAAACTGGAATGAGTATTCAAGAGATATTTTTAGAATGATTGCTACTCAAGAAAAAACAGGGGCAGGGGTTACAGTTTTAAATAGAATAATGTCTATTAATGAATCAATATTTGATATGCAACAACCTTTTATTGATGCATATGGAGAAATTCATGGATTTTATGTCAATAGAGTTGTTTCTGTTTTAAGAAACTATGATAATTTAGAAGACCTAAGATTCAGAGCAATGGATAAAATGAAAACAGAGTACCCAATTGTTGAGGAAGTGGATGGTACTCAGAGGATAACACACGAAGAAGTTGTTGATAAGAGCTTTCAAGATATGACTAGAGAGCAACAAATTGATTTAATAAAAGATGATTATATACGATTTCTAGAGGATTTGGCAGATGGGAGGGCTAGATACATAGTCCCAACCTTATATCAAAATTTAACCGATGAAGAAAAGAAATTTGTACACAGCTATAGAGAAGGATATAAAACAGAGTTTGGGGAAAGGTATAAAGGTCCTAGTCACCATGAAATGATTATAAAACAACCAGAAAAAAATGGAGTTGAATCTGTTTGGGTCTTGCTAAAAAGAAATGAAGATGGGTCTGAGTCTGATAAGCAGCATGAGTATTATTCAGCTGTTATGATAAGAAGAGGAGGCATAGAACCAGATAGCGGTGAATATATGTGGGTGCCGACTTTAGGACCTCAGTTAGATAATATGTGGGAAGGGACTGGAATGAAAGAAGGATTCCATGAAGCTCAAGAACATAAACAATATGACTATACAGTCGGAAATAAGAAAGTGGATAGTTATGCAGATTTCAAATATTTAGAAAAACAGCCAATGAAAGAAATAGTGGGCATTGATGACACCACTCAAAATCCAGGTCAGTATAATGGATGGCAATCTCTTCAATTAAAAAGAGAGCAAAATGCTAAATTTATTGAAACATTATTAGAAGAAATAGAAGCAAATAACGCTATTTATAATGAGTCTAAGATTTTAGCTGAAAAGAAAATGAAAGCAGATAAAATGGAGGATTGGCAGGATATTTTAGAGGTTATTGAGGCGATAGGTGGAATGACTGCAAACCTTACTCATTTAAAAGATGGCACTATCGCAGGTTGGGATACATTTACTGAAAAAGTAAATCAGAATTATGCTCCAAGAATATATAGAAAAGATGATTATTGGGCTGATGTAGATGAGGCTATTGCTCAATCAAGTGGAATGGTAAATACTGTAAGGGGTGAATTGCAAGATTCAGAGGAAATACTAAACCTTTATAAGCAAGGAGTTTCAACTGGAGAACAATTAGTTACTCCTGAAGAATTTCATTTTCATATGAACAGAAAAGCTAGATTGCAAAGTAAGCTAGCGAGCTTAGAAAGCATGAGAGATGGAATGGTTCTTATGAAGAATTTATCTATACTAGACCCATCTGAAGAAAATGTAAAGAAAATGAAATTGGCAACTAGGTCTCACTTTACTAAGCATAGAAAAACTTTTACCAATCCTATGAACAGAAGAAGAGATATAGATGTCTCTAGAGATTATGTAAATAGATTTGTAACAGCTATTCAATACACTAAACTTAAAGCAGAACTAATGAAGGCTATGATTGTTATTGATAGTCCCGATATACGAGCTTGGCTTATTAACCAAACCAAGGTAGCCTTAAAAGATTTTTCTTATGACGCTGGGTTTTTAGGTTTTAAATATGGATTTCAAGTATCAGCTGACAGGCTTAATGCTATTAGAGGGAAAAAAGGTCAAACTGACCCAGTTACCGCTAGGCAAGTTGCTAAATTTGCAGCAAATCACAATAATTGGGTTTCTGGAAATGTTTTAAATTGGCTTTCATCAATTACAAATATGACTCAAATGGAAAGTCTTATAGAGGATTGGGGATATAGAGATACTATGGCAGTCAAGGGTATGATGAAAGACCCTGAAATTATAGATGCTGTTAGAGCTACTGGGGTTGATGATTTAATTACTGCATATACTGATTATATGTCAGGTGGTACAGAGAACGATATAAATATAGCAACACCAGTTCTGGCAAGATTTAATTGGGCTCTTTTACAACTCAATAAAAAAGATTTTATTAATAAAAATACTGGAATAGACAGATGGCTAAGTAGCTTACTCCCAGAGCAAGACCAAGACAATTATCAAGCATTAAAAAGGCAAAGAGCAAATTTTTATTTGCAAATGAACCATTTAAAGAAAATTCTTTCTAAAAAAGAGAATATAGATAATATAAAAGAAAATGATATTAATACAGCAGTTGCGACTCAAACAGAAATTAGAATTTTAAAAAAGAGAATTAAGGATTTAAATCAGAGTTTAACGTCTAGTCAAGTTAACCAGTTGGCTTCGTGGATGTTAACATGGCAAATTACTGAAGATTTAAAAATCATAACATTTAGTGGTATGGAATTATTTATGAGAAGGAGGGCTGCTGTTCAAGGGATGTTGATAGCAGAAAAGATGGGATTGCTTGATGCAACCGCTGAGGGGAATAGGTATAAACAAGCTCCTTCATTAATAATGGCTAGGAGCAATGTTAAAAACACTATGTTTGGTATGTCTAGGGAGTATTTCCCTAAGATGTTTGGTGGGTTAGGTGGTGTTTTAGGGTTTCAATTTAAAACATATACGTTTGCTCAGTGGGTTAGAGAATTTAATATGATGGAGCAATTCTTTGCTGAGAGTGGAGGATTTTTAAATGTTCCAGGCTGGAGTACTAGACTTGCCCAAGCTGGTGGAAGAAAGTTTTATAGAACATTAAAAGGAGAGAAAATAGGATATGCTGAATTAATATCTTCTGGAAATCCCAATTTTGATTTATCAGCTGAAAGAGCTCTAACATTTTTTTTATTAAGAGGAACTATGTCAGTATTAACTTCTCTTTCTACTTGGGCTCCAGGCATCTCTCTTGCTAATTCTATACTTAGAAAATTCTTACCTATGCCTATGGGTTCAAGTGTAAGAGGTATACAATCCATAACAATATCTTTTGTTTTAAGGATTTTATTACTAGGTCTTATGATTAATGGAGGATTAAAAGAAGACGAAAGAACAAAAGCTGTAAAAGATTGGCAATTTTTCTTTCTACCAGTTATGGTAAATGTTATTTTAGCACTTTTCAGAGGAGAAGGATGGGGAGCTGTAAGAGCTTATATTCCAGGAGCAGATACCGTTAAAGATATTAACGAATTAAGAGAAATGGATTAATTCTTAGCCTTCATATAATCTGCCATAGCAGATATTCTTTGCTGAACCATCTTCATATATACCCTAGACTCTCCATATTCATTTATAGTTAATCTTTCCATAGCTTCAACTATATCTCTTTCAGCTAATTTCAATAACTTTCTTAACCACAAGTCCTTACTCATGAGAACAACCTTCCAAGACTAGCGGTAAAAGATAATTGAGCTAAAAAGAAATCAAGACTAAAGGTTACTTGAGCTGCGTTTTGTTGTGTAACTGTAATGCTGAATGGAAAGAAATCCACTTTTAAAGTATCTAACCTCAAGTCAACATCCGTCATCTCAATCGTATCTACCCTTATTGCTAAAAATTCTTCTATTCCAAAATTAAACCAAGTTTTAGTTTTTCCCTTTTGGGTTAACATTGTATGCCTCCTTTGCGTATAACGCTATTAATATTGCATCAGCTGTTGCCAATGTAATTTTGTTAGTGTTAGGAAATCTTTCTATAGCTATCTGCTTAATAGCATTTTTCCTATCTTTCTTTTCTTTCGGGAAAGACCCAAAATGCGACTGCCAAGTAGAAGGGGTAACTTTACTGTAACATAAAGAAAAGGCAGTCAACATTCCGAGCCATACTCCGTAATTTTTTCCAAATGCAAATGCTCTACTTCTAGCATCTGTTGGAAATGCATGGACATTTTCTATATAACATATAATTCTATTAACTCTATTAGTTCTTTTGATTGCTTTTATAATTTTTATTAATTGTTTTCTATCTTTAGGAAACTTCCACGCTACACATTCGTTCTTATGTATCATAGCTATCCCACCACTAGCGCCTGGGTCTACTCCTACAAATGTATTATGATAATAAGTTTCTTTGTCCTGTGATTTCATCTTCTGCTTCCTGTGGGTTAAGATAATACTTACATCTGTCTCCATTGAATCCAACTACATATTGTCCAATTTGTCCATATCTAGATTTTGCTACAATAATTTTACTTTCATATCTACCAAATTCTTCATGGTCAAAGTTATATCCATAAAATACAAACATCGCTGTTTCTGCAACTTGTTCAATTACACCACTTTCTGCATAATCACTTAGTTTTGGTTCTGGGTCTAGTCTTCTTTCAATCTCTCTATTTAATTGGCTAAGTAGAAAGGCACAAGCATTAATCTTTTTGACTATCCATTTATATTCCATCATGATTGTTTCTATTTGAAAACGTCTATCGTTGTTACCACCAATGTCAACTTGTATTAATTGAACATAATCATCAAATATTACATCTGGTTTATGTCTACTTATCTCTCTCATTGATTCACTAAGGGTTCTAATGTTATCATAGATGGTTAAATTGCGATACTTACTACGTATTTCTATTATTGCCTTATCAAGTTGTTGTTGCTCTTTCTCTGTCATTTCTGGTCTTCTTAATGCTGAGTACTCTAAACTCTTACTTTCTAATATTAATAGCTTTTTCATCAATTCTTCTTTGCTCATTTCTCTAGAAAATACCATTACTTTCTTACCTGATAGAACTAACTTAGAAATAATGTTAATCATGAGTGTAGTTTTTCCATGACCAGGTCTTCCTCCAAGAATAGTTATTTCTTTTCTTGTCATTCCTCTAGATGACATATCTAATGGCTCAAAATCAAAAGATACAATATCATTTGATGTTTCCAATGCCTCTATAGTATCATCCATTATTTCGTCAATGCTTTTTCTTCTAGTAGGCTGTATTGATTTTAATTCATCAATTAATCTTTCATGTTCAACTAGCCCTTGTTGTATGTCTTTATACTTATCACTTGCTTTGTCAAATAGGGAGTATGAACTTATTGCAGTTTTTCTTTGAACATATTTTTCATAAACAATTTTTGCATGAGTCTTTACATTTGCTTTACCTACAATACCTTGAGTTAACCCAGTTAGATAATATGCACCATAGTCATCTTTATTTACTAAAGTTAAATTCATTTCACTTAGTTTTTCTTTAACAGTTATTAAGTCTATAGATTGATTCGTTTTGTATAAAGAGGTTAATGCTTTCCATAATTCCTGATGGATATCTTTATAGAATACCTCTTCACTTTTAATCCACGGCTGTACTTCCTCATAGACATCAGTTCCATGTAATAAGATTGTTCCTATTACTGATTCTTCAGCGTCTATGGCGTTAGGCAGTTGTGATATCATATTTTTATTTATCATCTTATTTCCCTTCTAAAATAATGTCACTTGACTGACAGTTTCGTAATTGACAATGACTAATTCATTGTACAATTTATCTTTCGTATCTTTTCCTCTGTTTGATGAATATTTAACTGGTATTGAATGTATATCGTAATCTTTATATAAATCTTTAATATCTT
>TARA_R110002020_G_scaffold16823_2_pt1 | contig 24850 bp, 22 predicted proteins | sample TARA_R110002020 | Tara Oceans TARA_R110002020 (sample SAMEA4396489) | marine metagenome | biome: Westerlies Biome; feature: [MES] marine water layer (ENVO:01000295) within the mesopelagic zone...; material: water (ENVO:00002006), including particulate matter (ENVO:01000060) such...
CTTGGCAGGGCCGCGTCGAGGCCGATGTCGTGCCGTTATTGCTGGCGGTCCGACCTCCGCAGCCGGAATCAGGTACAGCGGATCTAGCCCTTGCGTTCCACCTCTTCGGTCGGCTTGCCGGCCTTTTTCCATGCCGAGAACCCGCCCGATACATGGCACACGGCATCAAGACCCATCTCCTGGGCGGCAAGGGTCGCCAGAGCCGAGCGCCATCCGCTGGCGCAATAGAAGACGAATGTCTTCGGCTCCGCGAAGACCGGCTTGTGGTAGGGGCTCTCCGGATCGATCCAGAATTCCAGCATGCCGCGCGGACAGTTGAAGGCGCCGGGAATCCGGCCGTCACGCTCGAGTTCGCGTCGGTCGCGCAAGTCCACGAAGGTGACGTCGCTGTTGCCGTGAAGGGCTGAGGCCTCGTCGATCGAGAGCGTTTCGATCCTGGCTTCCGCCTCATCGATCAGTTGCCGGTATCCACGTTTCATGTTCGTCTCCATCCACCTTTTACCGGGATCATACCCGATAACGCACAGGCTTCCACTCCGGCAACCCGTGTGCTCCAGCCGCTTAGACGCGTTCCAGCTTGCGCCGCCGTAATAACATGAGTAATCTATTCATGTTAAATGGTGCCGGCACGCGGGGCCGCTCATGGGAGCCGCGTGAGATTGGACAGGCAATATGGTCAGGCCTGCCGAGCCGGGCACCGGTGTGGCGTAAACGGGTTTCTTGATGAGCTATCAGCATTCGATGATCACGCGCACCGAGGGCATTCGACCGGTCGGGCCTGCGCGCTGGCGGGGCTTCGACGGGGTGATGAGCGTGTATTGGGATGCCGTCGGGCAGCCGGGCGCCAATGCCTATTATCTCTCACCCGACCCGCGCATCGTCATTTTCTTCAACGACGTGTCACGGCATATCCGCGTCTCCAACAGGGCGGAGGGCTTCGGGCTGCATGATCGTCCGATGACGCGGGCGCTCTATGTGCCGGCCGGCATGCCGCTCTGGACCCAGTTCACCGCCATGCATCGCTTCTCGCATCTGGACCTGCATGTCCACCAGGACCGGCTGCTCCGGTTTCTGACGCCGTCGCTGGGCAGTTCCGTTGCCAGGGCGGTCCTGCGCCGGCCGGTGGAAATCCAGGATGTGGGCGCCATCGAGACCCTGGCCAATCTGATGGTCGACGAGCTCTCCCATCCCGGCAAGCATCCCGTCTATGCCGAAAGCCTGGTCGCCGCGATCGCCGCCGCCCTGCTCGACATTCCGGCGGAAGACGATGCCAGGGCCAATGGACGGCTGACACAGGCCCAGATGAACAAGCTCCTCGCCCGCTTCGACGCCGGCGCCGGCGGCCGGATGAGCGTGGCCGAGATGGCCGCGACCGTCGGCCTGTCCGAAAGCTGGTTCACGACGGTCTTCAAGATGACCACCGGCAGGACGCCGCTGCAATGGCAACTCGCCCGGCGCATCGAGGCGGCCCAGCAGCTTCTGGGCGACAGCACGCTCAGCGTTGCCGATATCGCGGCGCAGCTCGGCTTTTCCGATCAGGCCCATCTGACAAAGGCGTTCCGCCGCGTGGCGGGAGAGACGCCTGCCGCCTGGCGGCGGATGAAGCTCGTTCCCTGAGACCGGCCCTCCTGCCCGGGCTGGCCGGGCAGGAGGCAGGCTTCACCAGGACTGGCGGATGGAGGCGTAGATCGCGCGTCCTGAATTGTAGTACAGCGCGCCGCCGTCACTGTGGGCAAGATGCTTCTCGTTGAACAGATTGCTGACATTGAGCTGGAAGCTCGTGTTCTCCTGGATGGCGTAGGTGAAGGCGGTGTCGAAGACCACGGCTCCCTCTGACTTCTGCGTGTTGGCATTGCTGAAGTAGTAGGGGCCGATGTAGCGGGCGCCGAGCCCGAAGGTCATGTCGCCCCGCGGTCCGTCACCCTCCAGCGTATAGGTTCCCCAGATCGAAGCCATGTGCTCCGGAACCTGGGCGAAACGCTTGCCGTCATAGACGCCGCCGGGTTCGACAATCTCGGAATCGATGTAGGAATAGGCGGCGATCAGGTCGATCGCGTCCGTCACCTCCGCCTTCATTTCGAGATCGATGCCCCTGTGCCGGATCTTGTCCACGGTGGCCGGAAGATAGGTGGGCGCATCATAGGTCGTGATGTTCTGCATCGTCAGGTCGTAGACCGATGCGGTGAAAAGGGCCGGGAAGGCGTCGGGCTGATACTTGATGCCGGCTTCATACTGCTCCCCGGTCGTGGGCTCGGTCCCTGTGCTCGGCGGGGCCGCGGATTCCGCATAGCTGACATAGGCCGCCAGCTCGCCGGTGATCTTGTAGCTCAGGCCAAAACGCTTGGTGAATTCGCTGTAGTCGCCCGCGGCCGTCGTGCCCGCGAGCTGGTTGGTCTCTTCGAGATCGAGCCAGTCATTGCGAAGGCCGATGGTTGCGGTGAGCCTGTCGTTGAAGGTCAGATTCTGCTGCAGGTAGATCGCCTTCGTGTTCTGCTCGCTGGCCGTCTTGCTGTAGGGGCCGGTCGCGTAAACCGGGCCGCCGGCGCCCACGACGTTTGTCCAGTCGACGCTCGGCGCCACTTCCCAGTAATTGGCCGAATTGCCTTCGTGCTTGCCAAATTCGACACCGATCAGCGTTTGGCTTTCGACGAAGTCGAAGCTCGTGTCGTATTGCATGTGCGCATCGAGCACCAGATCCTCGTCCGTGCCGTCGCTGCCGAAGTAGTAGCGCGAGGCAAGGTTGGGGCCGCTGGCGTCGATCCCGCTCAGATAGGCATAGCCGAAGCCGCTGTCCGACTTGCTGTAGCGGGCGTTCGAACCGAAGCTGAGACCATTGCCGAAATCATGGTCGAACAGGACGGTGACAGTGTTCCTGGTCGCATCGTTGTAGTTGTAATCCGGATCGCCGAAGAAGCGGTCCCGGTCGAAATCGGTTCCCAACGGATGGCCGCCATTGCTGGGCGTGCCGTCCTTGTCGAGGTGATCGAAAACGACTGTCAGGCTGGTCTGATCGGTGGGGCGCCAGGTGAGGCCGCCCATGATGAAGTTCTCGTCGTCCTGGGAGTAATCATACTCCGCTTCGGATCGCTGAAACTTGCCGGTCAGGCGGTAGGACAAGGTGTCGTCCGCGGTGAGATTGTCGCCGAAGTCGAAGCCTGCTTCCTTGTGGTTGAACGAGCCGCCGGTCAGATAGGCCTCGCCGAAGCGCCCGCTCCTGGGCGTCTTGGTCACGTAGTTCACGGCGCCGCCGGGATCGGATACGCCGAAGCCGGTGGAGTTTGCGCCCTTGAGCACCTCGATGCGGTCGAAGGCATAGGGTTCTTCCAGCACGCCGCCCCAGCTTCTGCCGAGAACGAGCCCGTCGCGATAGGTGAAGGGATAGAAGCCGCGCACCTTGAAATAGTCGAAGCGGTCGTCCGTGCCGTAGAAATCGGTGACGACGCCCGCGGTGTACTGCACCACCTGCTCGACGGTGTCCGCGCCGCGCTCCTGGACTTCCTTCGAGGTGACCACCGATACCGACGCAGGCGTCTCGAGGATCTCGGTGGCCATTCTGCCGACCCCGGTCGTGGATGTGGCGACGACGGTGGTCGAATCTTCCCTGGCGCCCTGGACCGTGATCTTCTCAAGCACGGTGCTGTCGCCTGAACCGGTTGCATCCTGCGCCAGGAGTGCGGTCGGCGCCAATGTCGCCAGTGCCGTGCATCCCAGAAGGACAGCGCTCCGATAGCCCATCAGCGCCGTCCTGCCGTGTGCGCCTCTACCCTGCTTGCTCATTTTGATGATCCATATCTTTTTGTTGCGATGGCCCGCATCCGGAGGGAGTGCAGGAGCGGGCTTTGGGACCTGAAAAGGGTTGAGCATGCGCGGATGCCGCAAGCCCAAGGTCCCATGGGGAAACTGATTGCGAAGCGAGAGCGACGACGTCCCGCTTCCTCAGAGCCTTTAACTTGAGTGTAATAGTCTGGTATTGTAGCTTTCGTCAAATTTGTACGAAACACCGGAAAGTTCCAGCGCCGGAACGCCGGGGCCGGGCCACAGGCTTGACCTCCCGGACTAAACCTGAGAGTGACGATCAAGTTTAATTCCAACAGACGAGCATTGCCATGCCGCGCTTGCGTCGCTCCTTCAAATCCCTGGCGATTTTGATCCTGTCCCTGGCCGTCTCAGGCGCCGCACGGGCGCAAGCCGAGACCGCCTATCCGATCACCATCGACCACGCCTTCGGCACGACGACGATCCCGAAACAGCCGCAACGCGTCGCGACAGTCGCCTGGGCCAATCACGAGGTGCCGCTCGCGCTCGGCGTCGTGCCCGTCGGCATGGCGCGGGCCAATTTCGGCGATGACGATGGCGACGGCATCCTGCCCTGGAACCGGGAGAAGCTCGACGAACTGGATGGCCAGGCCCCGGTGCTGTTCGATGAGGGGGACGGCATCGATTTCGAGGCTGTGGCGGCGACCAGGCCGGACGTGATCCTCGCCGCCTATTCAGGCCTCAGCCAGTCCGACTACGACACGCTGAGCCAGATCGCCCCGGTCGTCGCCTATCCGCAGGCACCGTGGTCGACGGACTGGCGCACGGTAATCCGCATGAACAGCGCCGGCATGGGCATGGCGGCGGAAGGCGAGACGCTGATCGCCGACATCGAGACCGACATCGCGGCCGAGATCGGCAAATATCCCGAACTCAAGGGCAAATCGGCCATGTTCGTCACCCATCTCGACGCGACCGATCTCAGCATCGTCAATTTCTACACGACGCAGGATACGCGGGTCCGGTTCTTCGCCGATCTCGGGCTCGAGATGCCGAAAAGCGTCGCCGAGGCATCGACCAACGGGTCCTTCGCCGGATCGGTCAGCGCCGAACGGATCGATGTCTTCGACGATGTCGACATCCTCGTCACCTATGGCGGACAGGCGCTGAAGGACGCCATGGCGGCCAATCCGCTTCTCGCTCACATGCCGGCTGTCGCGCATGATTCGGTGGTCCTGCTCGGCAACACTCCGGTCGGCAATGCAGCCAACCCGACGCCGCTTTCCATCTCCTGGGTCCTCAAGGACTACGTGGAGATGCTCGCCGGGGCCGCCAGAAAGTCGCAATGAACGCGCTCGCTTCCCCCGCATCGAGCCGCGTGCATCATCCCGCAGGCATGGGCCATGGACGCGGCCTGTGGCTCTTGTGCCTGCTTGCGACGGTTGCCTTGCTCTGCACGGCCTCGCTCGTGATCGGCACCCGCGATGTCGGCCTTGGCGAAATCCTCGGCGCTCTCGAAGGCAGGGTCGAGACCATTGGTGAGGCCGCTGTCGCGATGCGCATTCCCCGCACGATTCTTGCGGTTCTTGCCGGAGCGGCCCTGGGGCTCGCAGGCGCCATCATGCAGGGCGTGACCCGCAATCCGCTGGCCGATCCCGGCATTCTCGGCGTCAATATGGGCGCGTCCCTGGCCGTGGCCATCGGCGTCGCCTGGTTCGGCATGTCCTCGGCCTACGGCTACATCTGGACCGCGATTGGCGGCGCCGGCGCGGCGGCCGTCTTCGTCTATACAATCGGCACGCTCGGCCGCGGCAAGGCGACCCCGCTGAAGCTCGCGCTCGCGGGTGCTGCGACCTCGGTCGCCTTCTCTTCGCTGGTGATTGCCGTGATGCTGCCGCGCAACGACATCGCCGGCGGCCTTCACGCCTGGCAGATCGGCGGTGTCGGCGGAGCCACCTTCGACCGGCTTTCTCATGTGGCGCCGTTTCTGCTCGCAGGTTTCGCGCTGAGCCTGCTGTCGGCCCGCAAGCTCAACACCCTGGCGCTGGGCGACGAGCTGGCAGCGGGACTGGGCGAGAATGTTGCGCTCGCCCGCGCCACAGCCGCGCTCGGCGCCATCCTGCTATGCGGCGCAACGACCGCCGTCTGCGGCCCGATCGGCTTCGTCGGACTGGTGGTCCCCCATGTCTGCCGCCTGCTTGCCGGCGTCGATCACCGCTGGCTGCTGCCGTTTTCGGCTCTAGGCGGGGCGATCCTGATCCTCGCCAGCGATGTCGTCGGACGCATCGCAGCGCGCCCGTCCGAAGTCGATGTCGGCGTCGTCACCGCGCTCATCGGCGCCCCGTTCTTCATATGGATCGTCCGGCGACAGCGGGTCAGGGACCTGTGACCGCCCTTTCCCCCACCATGACCGCCATCTCGACGAGCCGAAGGACGCGCGCACGCCGGCGCCTCGCCGTCATCGGCGTTCTGGCGCTGGCCGTGGGCGCGATGTTCGCGTTGACGCTGATGCTCGGACAGTCGTTCACGCCGCCCGGCGATGTGCTGCGCGTGCTTGTCGGCGAGGCAGTGCCCGGGGCGGACTTTGCCGTCGGACAGTTGCGTCTTCCACGCGCCGTGCTTGCCCTCCTTGCCGGCCTCAGCTTCGGGCTTGCGGGCGCGAGCTTCCAGATCATGCTGCGCAATCCGCTGGCCAGTCCCGACATCATCGGCATCAGTTCGGGCGCCAGCGCCGCCGCCGTGTTCGCCATCGTCGTGCTGTCGCTGAAGGGCCCTATTGTCTCCGTCTTCGCCGTGGTTTCCGGCCTCGGCGTGGCGCTGCTGGTCTATGGCCTGTCGTTCCGCAACGGCGTCGCCGGCACCCGGCTCATCCTCGTCGGCATCGGCGTCTCGTCGATGCTTCAAAGCGTGATTGCCTTTATCCTGTCGCGCGCGCCGTCCTGGAACCTGCAGGAAGCGATGCGCTGGCTCACCGGCAGCGTCAATGGGGCGCGGCTCGACCAGGCGCTGCCGCTCTTGATCGGCCTGGCGCTGTTCGGCGGTCTGCTGCTCTCCCGCGCCCGCGATCTGGAAGCACTGCGGCTCGGCGACGACACCGCCGCGGCGCTGGGCGTCGGCGTGGCCGCGACGCGGATCCTCGTCATTGTCTCGGCGGTCGGCATGATCGCCATCGCCACCGCGGTGACCGGTCCGATCGCCTTCGTGGCCTTCCTCTCCGGCCCGGTCGCCGCCCGCATCGTGGGCAGCAACGGGTCGCTGCTGATCCCGGCGGCGCTCACCGGAGCGCTGCTGGTGCTCGTCGGCGACTACTGCGGCCAGTTCCTGCTGCCGTCGCGCTATCCGGTCGGCGTCGTCACCGGCGCGCTCGGAGCGCCTTACCTGATTTACCTGATCATTCGGGTCAATCGCAGCGGAGGCGCGTCGTGACCACCCATACCCTGACCGCAACATCACTTTCGTTCGGCTATGACGATGCCCTCGTGCTGCAGGGGCTCGATCTCGCCATCGCGCCCGGCAGCATCACCGCGATCGTCGGCGCCAATGCCTGCGGCAAGTCCACACTGCTTCGCACCCTGTCGCGCCTGATCGCGCCCTCCGAGGGCCATGTCCTGCTCGACGGAGCCTCGATCCACCGCATGCGTTCACGCGACCTTGCCAGGACGCTCGGCCTGTTGCCGCAATCGCCGATCGCCCCGGAAGGGATCACCGTGGCCGATCTCGTCAGCCGCGGCCGCCATCCGCACCAGGGGCTATTCAGCCGCTGGAGCGTGAAGGACGACGCGGCGGTGGCCGCGGCGCTCGAGGCGACCGGCACTTGGGATCTGTCCGAGCGCGCGGTCGACGAACTTTCCGGCGGGCAGCGCCAGCGCGTCTGGATCGCCATGGCGCTGGCGCAGCAGACCGATATCCTGCTGCTCGACGAGCCCACCACCTTTCTCGACATCAGCCATCAGGTGGAGGTGCTGGATCTTCTCACCGACCTCAACCGCATGAAGCGGACCACCATCGTCATGGTGCTGCACGATCTCAATCTCGCCGCCCGCTATGCCGATTGCCTGGTCGCCATGGCGGGTGGGGCGATCCACGCCCTCGGCCGCCCGGAAGAGGTGCTGACGGAAGCAACCATTCGCCATGTCTTCGGGCTCGACAGCCGCGTGATCACCGACCCAACGTCCGGGCGACCGATGATGCTGCCCATCAGCCGCCACCACAGGGCGACGAACCCGCGCGACAGTGAGGTCGATGCGGCGGAACCGTGCGAAGCCTTCACTCCGGCGATGCAACCACTCAAGACACGGGAGCTGCCATGACAACGGCACAGGAATTCAAGCTGGCCGGCACGGCGCTGCTGGCGGATGCGGTGTTCATGCTCGACGAGATCTGCGAGCACTTCGTCGAACACAGCGACGTCGAGCGGGCGGGCAACCGCGCATGGCTGAAAAGCGATGAGGGCAGCGCTGACATCAGGGCGGAAGAAGGCAGGCTCCTGATCGAACTGACATGCCCCTCCCCCGAAACGCTGCAGATGACCCGCACCATGCTGGCCGAGCATCTGTTCTATTTCGCCGGCGACGATCCGTTCGAACTGGCCTGGGCGGCGCCGGCACCGCGCGGAACCCTTCCCAATCTGCGCGAAGCCACCGTCGTCTCGACGGAACAGGTCACGCCCCGGATGCAGCGGGTGACATTCGCCTGCGCCGATGTCGGCGCCTTCCTGGGCGGCGATATCCATGTCCGGCTGCTGGTGCCGCCGAAAGGGCGCGCGCCGGTCTGGCCTGGCACGCGCGAAGACGGCCGCGTCGACTGGCCGACAGGCGAGGACGAATTGCTCGTGCGCGTCTACACGATCCGCACGGTCGACGCCGCGCGGGGCGAACTGTCGATCGACTTCTTCCAGCATCCAGCGCCCGGCGTCGCCACGCCCGGGGCGGATTTTGCGCTTGAGGCAAAGCCCGGCGATCTGGTCGCGCTCATCGGCCCCGGCGGCGGCGACGTCCCGCAAGCCGCATCGATCCTGCTCATCGGCGACGAGGCGGCACTGCCGGCGATCGCCCGCATCGCCGCGGAGGCAGCGCCGGGAACGTATCTGACGGCGATCATCGAGGTCGAGACCGAAGCCGAACAGCAGCCGCTGCCGTCACAGGGCACGCTGGACGTGCACTGGCTGCATCGCGAGACCTACGCCGCCGATGGCCGGGATGCGCTTGTCAAAGCCGGCATAGAGGCCATTCGCACGATTACCGAGGATACTTTCGTCTGGGTTGCCTGCGAAAAGGCAGACACCCGCAGGCTGCGCAAGCAGCTGAAGTCCCAGGGCCATGACAGGAAGCGGACCTATGCCGCCTACTACTGGGAGCGCACCACCTGATACGCGCCGCTGCAATCCGCAGTGGCCCGAGACCCTGCCCATTGCGAATGGGCAGGTCCTTGCTCAATCAACGAGGCTCGCCCGATGCGGCAATGGGCGCCGAGCCGGACCGCAGCCCGTTCACCAACCCCAATCCGGCTACCCGCGGCGAGGCCTGCTCAGCATCAGCATCGCGGGCGTGACGACCAGCGTCAGCAAGGTCGCCACCACGAGGCCGCCGGCGATGGCGCTGGAGAGCTCGGTCCAATACTGGGTCGAGGGCGCTCCATAGATGATTTCCCGCTCGAGGAAATCGACATTCAGTCCGATGACCATCGGCAGCAGCCCGAGCGCGGTCGTCACCGATGTCAGCACCACCGGCCTGAACCGTTGCGCCCCTGTGCGCAGCGCCGCCTCGCGCGGTCCCATGCCGCTGCGGCGAAGATCGTTGAAGGTGTCGATCAGCAGGGAGGGTTCAGTTCCGGCTGATCGGGTCGGAAGCCAGCCGCAATTTGCGGTCGGCGGTTTCGAGCGCGAACATCATGGCCGAGCCGGAAGCAATCGTCGAAGGCTGCGCGAGCCTTGCCTCAAGTCGACCACGATCGTCCGTGCGCAGCGTTTCAATCGGCTGGAGAGCGCCATCATCGAGCCAGCCGAAGGTGACCTCCTTGTCGCCCGGAAGGCCGGACGCGACGATGTCCAGCTGGCCGGCGTCGGCCGTCACATTGAGGTCGGGTCCCGTGGAGGGGCCGGATTCGAAACCGGGAAGGCCGACCCGCTCGCCGAAGGAGAGCACCTCGCGATTGAGATCGGGCTGATCCCTGAGATAATCCGAGGCCGAACGCCCCGCGGCGGCTGCGGCGTCATTGACCTCACGGCCGGCATTGACGACGGCATCACGGGCGCGGTCGAGCCAATCCTCGCCGGCCCGATCCTGCGGCACCGCTATCGCGTCGCGGCTGCCCAGTTCCTCGACGCTCGCCACGGCATTGGCATCCAGCAAGGCCTTCACCGAAATATCGCAGCGCACGGCCAGTTGCGCGACACTCTCGCCGGCGCGGCGCTGTTCAACAGGATCGCACGATGCGGCGAGGACCGGCGTGCCGAGCGTTGCGCAGGCGGCCGCGGCGGTGATCAGAAGCTTCAGGGTCATGGCGTTCTCCTCATATCGAATGGAGGTTAACCGCTGCGGCGCAAGATCGTTCCAAGCGGGCGCGGGGACCGGTCGATGCGCCGGCAGCCGGGCCGTGGGTGAACGTTGACAAAGGGCAGCAGGAATACGATTGGCGCAGTGCGTGCGACTGCGCCGACAGCCCCGCGCGGGAAAGCCGCCGGGGTTCGAGATGCATTTCAGTCCGGAGGGCCGCACGCGGGCTTTGCCTTCGGAAATTGGTTTTGGGTGGCGCATGGAGACCATGCGCCGGGGTGGCGCGGCGCGCGCGCGGCCCGAGATTCGCCGGATGATGTCCGCATCCGACAGGCGGCTGCCTTGGCCTCGAGCCCGGCCCGGACGAGGCCGCAAGCTCAAGACCGTAAAGCGCGTCCGACGCGAAACCCGTCGTCTTTCGACAACCGGATCCGCCACAGGCCCGTCCCGCCGTCCCTACGCTGATCCCGCCTTTCGGCGAGGCCCGTAGGCGAGGGCGGATCCGGTGGCTGGCTTGGCCGGCCCCGAAGGACCGGCTGCCAGCGGAGCCCGCCGGCTTCCGCCTCCTCCCGTGTCCCGCCGCACGTTACGACGAGCCCGGAAGGCCTTCCTCCCGCCCGGACCGATACGCTGGCGGTCCATCCGGCGGCGGGAGTGGGATGAGTGTGGCACGGCTGGGGAATGCGGGGACGAAATGCCGCCGCTTTTGGGATAAGGGATTGGAATTGCTGGGGGTGGGGTGGCGGTTTTTCCCCGGTGTGGAGGGTCGGCGGCTTACCCGGACGCCGCGGCAAGTCCTCTCCGGACCTCTCGGTACGTCATCTTCAGGCCCCTCGGCAACTCATCCTCGGACCCCTCGTTTCGTCATCCTCGGGCCTGTCCCGAGGATCTACAGTCGCCAGCCCCGCAACCCATTGGACCAGCAAGACCGCCGAGGGTGCGGTAGATCCTCGGGACAGGCCCGAGGATGACGAAACGAGGGCTCCCGGGGTGACGGCGGAGGCGCTGGAGCAGGACGGCCGAGGGCTCCCGGGAGGACGGCGGAGGGGGCAGAGGAGGACGTCTCGCGCGATCCGAGGAGGACCTGCAGGCCATCGGGATCGGTCCTGTCTGCCTGGACGGGCCGCTAGGCCGGGCGGGAAAGCGCGGTCTGGAACTCGTGGCAGCCCAGCAGCGCGGCATTGTCATCGAGCACGAGGTGAACCGGGAAGGTTTCCATGGTCCCGGTCATGCGCCCCTTCGCCCTGAACGCCTGCAGGAAACTGCTGTCGGGCCCGACCATGAGCGCTTGCAGCGCGTGCGCCATGCCGCCCGTCACAAAGACACCGCCGGTCGCCAGGAACACCAGCGCCAGGTCGCCCGCGGCGCGGCCCAGCATGCGGGCGAACTCGCGGCAGGCCTGCACCGCAAGATCATCGTCCTGCGCGAGCGCCGCGGGGACGACCTGCTGGCTGGTCGCGTAACGCGGCGTCTGGCCCTCGAGGTCACAGAGGGTCAGGTAGATCTCGGCCAGCCCCGAGCCCGACAGCACCCGGTCGTTCGAGCAGCGGCCGTGCCGCTGCGAAATTCGGGCCTGGAGAGCGCGATCAAGATCCGTTTCCGTTACAAAGGTCGAGTGCCCGGCCTCGCAAATCGCGACCGAGCCATCGGACAGGCGCGCCGCGCAGTTGAAACCGGTCCCTGCCCCGAGGATGAGCCGTGTCCCGCTGGCGGGTTGGGTCCCCTCTTGCAGGCTCAACGACTGCAGCGCCTGCGGGGCGGACAAGGCGTGGCCCAGGGCCTCGAAATCATTGATCAGAAACACCTCCGGCACACCGACCGCCCGGCTGATTTCCTGGCGGTCGATGATCCAGTCGAGATTGGTCAGGGCGACGACGTCGCCTGTGACCGGTGCAGCGAGCGCGATGACCAGCCTGTCCGCAGGCGCCACGCCGGCGCCGGCATGGTAATGCGTCATCAGCGCCGCAAAGGACGGGTAATCCGCGTTGCGGAACCGGGCGACCGAAGCCGCGTCAAGACGCCCGTCGACATAGTGCCCGATACGGCAGTGGGTCCCGCCCAGGTCGCAGACGCGTACGATCATCGTGTCACGGTCACCTTGTTGAGATGCTGGGGGGCATCGGGGTTAAGGCCGAGGCTCACGGACAATTCTTCCACGAACCGGTAGAAGCTCAGGATCTGGACGATCGGATCGAGCAGCCGGTGCCCGGTCCTCACGCTCGGCAAAACATGCGCCCCCGTCTTTTCATTGTCCACCGTGAACACCGTCGACCCGGTTTCGCGCAGCCGCGTCACTCCGCCCTCGATGCCTTCGCGACCGCCGTCATCGGTCACGAAGGCAAGCGCCGTGAGGGCTGGGCCCGACAGCGCCAGCGGCCCGTGGATCATTTCCGCCGCGCTGAAGGCCTCCGCGCGGATCAGGCAGGTTTCCTTGAACTTGAGAGCGGCTTCGTTGGCGATGCCGAGGCCGGGTCCCCGCGCGGTCACGAACACGCTGCCGGGGTTTTGGAACCGCTCGAGCGCAGGCGACCAGTCGCAGGCAAGCGCCCTGTCGAGATCATCGGGCAGCGCACGGAGCGCCCCGGTCATCGCGTGATCCTTCGACCAGCCGGCGACGATCGCGGCCAGGGCCACCAGCGACGCGACATAGGTTTTCGTCGCGGCAACCGCCAGTTCCGTGCCGGCCGACATGCTGAGCACCGTGTCCGTGGCCTGCGCCAGCGGAGATGAAATGTCGTTGGTGAGGGAAACGCTGACTGCGCCGGACCGTGTCGCGGCTTCCATGAAAAGCCGGAGATCGTCGCTGCCGCCGGACTGGGAGATAGCGATGACCGGCGTCCCCTCGAGTTTCCAGCGGGTTCGATAGACCGAGGACACCGAGGGCCCGATCGAGGCGACCGGCACGCCGAGGCATATCTCCACGAGATATTTGAAGTAGGTGGCGGCGTGGTCGGAGCTGCCGCGCGCACAGGTGACGATCAGATTGGGGTCCAGCGACGCCAGCCGCTCCCCCAGCGCCAGATAGGCGCTGAGCGACGTCTCTATCTGTCCCGCAACCACGCTGGGGACAGACAGGATTTCCCGCTTCATCCGGGTCGGTCCAGGCGTGATGCTCATCGGATTTGGGCCTGCTGCTTGGCGGACTGGGCTCAGTCCTGCGGACTTTGAAGACGGGCGACCAGGGGCACATAGTCATCGAGGTCGGTCGCCGGGAAACTCACGGTCTGGCCGATCTCGGCCGAGCGATAGAGACCGATCAGGATCTCGACGACGGCGAGGCCGTCATGGAAGGTTTCGGACGGCGTTTCGCCCTTGCGGAAGCATTCGGTCATATGCCGGTTCTCGTCGGTGTAGCCGTAGATGCCCGCCTCGTCTTCGAGCACCGGCATCAGCCCCTGTTCGGCGTTCTGCTTCTCGACCAGGTCCTCGCCTTCCGCGCCCGTGACCTCGCGCGACATGAACACCTTGAGCCCGGTGGAGAGCGAGTTGAACTCCATCGAATATTCGGGCCCGAGCAGTTCGAGCTGGATGCGCAGGCCCGCTCCGACATAGGCCCAGGAGGTGGTCGATTCGATCACCAGCTCATTGCCCTCCTCGTCCTCGAGCAGGATCGTTCCGCGGGCAAAGTCCTCCGAAGGCCTGTTGCGGTAGTCGACGGCGTTGCCATAGCGCTCGGCCAGCTGCGCCGCATATTTTGGCCGCGTCCATTTGAGGTTGGCGACGGTTCCGTTGACGGATTTGACGCGCAGCGATTTGCGCCTGGCGCCGGGTTCGGTCAGCAGATGACGGGCCACCTCGACGCTGTGGCACATCATGTCCGACAGCACGCCGCCGCCCTGCTTGTCGCCCTGCCAGAACCAGGGCGCGTGCGGGCCGGAATGTTCTTCCGCGGCGCGGGCGAGATAGGGACGCCCGGTCACAGAGGCCGCGCGCCGCCAGATGATTTCCTTGCCGCGCAGCACGGGCGTGCAGAAGACCTGGTTTTCGAGGTAGCCATGATTGAGGCCCGCGGATTCAGCCAGTTCGAGCATCTCCCGCGCTTCGGCGATGGTCCGCGCCAGGGGCTTCTCGCAGGCAACCGCGAACACCTTCGACCGCTTCGCCGTCACCTCGGCGTGGATGGTGCGCATGATGTCGAGGCGCGTGTGGTTGGGCGACAGGATCCAGACGGCGTCGATCGTGTCGTCCTGCAGTATAGCTTCGAGCGTGTCGAAGGGCTTGCAGGGCCCGAGCTCGAGATCGTTGGCGAGTTTGGCATAGCGCGCGCGGTTCTCGGCACTGCGGCTGTAGACGCCCGCCACCGACACGTTGCGCACGCCCAGCATGGAGCGCAGGTGGAACTCGGCAATGAACCCGGTTCCGATAATGCCAATACGAAGTGTCTGTCTTGCGGGAGTACTCACGATCAGGATCTCTTTCTTCATTCTTGCGCGGCGGAAGGGGGCGCCGCTGTCGTTTCGCGAACCAGAAGCTGGGTCGGCAGGATGGTGGGATCGGCGGGAGGGGCCTTGCCGTTCATCAGATCGAGCAGGACCGACATGGCGCGCTCGCCGATATCGAGGCGCGGCTGGCTGATTGTGGTCAGCGAAGGCAGGAACGCCTCGCTGAAGGCGATGTTGTCAAAGCCGATGACGGACAGGTCGGCCGGCACGTTGAGGCCCAATTGATACGCCTGACGGATCACGCCGAATGCCATTTCGTCATTGGCTGCAAAGATCGCGGTGGGCCGGCGCTCGGATTTCAGCAGGGCCTGGGCGCACCACTCTCCGCTCTGCAGGGAGAAATCGCCACGGCACATATAGTTCGAGGGGATTTCGAGGCCGGCCGCCTGCATGGCCATGCAGTAGCCCTTCTGCCGGCGAATGCTCATGCCTTCGGGGATCGGCCCGGCAATATGGGCGATGCGGGTGTGGCCAAGGCCGATCAAGTGCTCGACCGCCTTGACCGCTGCCGCCTCGTTGTCGATCAGGATCTGCGGCACGGTGAAGTCTTCGACCATTTCCAGCGCCACGACGACATGGCCGTGGGCGGATTTTCTCTGCCGAACCGACTTGGGAACGGCGCCGGTCATCAGGATCATGCCGTCGGCGAGACCGTCGCTGAGCATCTCGAAATACTCGATCTCGCGTTCCTTGTCGCTCTCGGTGTTGGCCATCAGCACCGAATAGCCGGCCTGCCTGGCGACGCGCTCGACGCCCTTGAAAACCTCGAGATAGAACGGGTTGCCGATGTCGCGAACGACGATCAGCACGGCCATGGTCTTCTGGGCGCGGAAATTGCGGGCCCGCACATTCGGACGATAGCCGAATTCATCGGCGAGCGCCCGGATCCGGTCCACCGTCGCTTCGGCAATCAGGCTCGACCCGCTCAGGGCGCGCGACACGGTGGAGGTCGAAACCCCGGCCCTTTGCGCGATGTCCTTGAGATTGGGTCGTACCGGCACGCTCATCCCCTCAAGGCCTTGCCGCGACCGTAAAACAGCATCAGCACCAGCAGGGTCGCGCCGAAGGCGAACTGCCGGCCGGCTTCCTCGATGTTCAGGGTGGTGAGGATGCTCTGCAGCAGGATCAGCAGCACCGCGCCCGCCATCGTGCCGGTGTAGCCGCCCTTGCCGCCCGAGAGCGGCGTGCCACCCAGAACGACGGCGATGATGGAGGCGAGCATGTATTGCGCGCCCACATTGGAGAATGACGAGCCGGAATAGCCGATGATGCAGAAGCCGGCGATGGCCGCGAACATGCCCGAGAAGACGAACAGGCTGACGCGGATCAGGTCGGCCGGCACGCCTGCCATCCGGGCCGCGTTCTCGTTCGAACCGATCGCATAGATCCGGTAGCCGAACAGCGTCCTTCTCAGCAGCAGCGCCATCAGCACGCCGATGGCGGCCCACAGCCAGATCATGCCGGGGATGCCGAACAGGAAGGGCTGGGTCACGAAACGGGCGAGGCCGGGGGCGGCAAGACCCGACGGTATGCCGCTGCGCACCACAACGAGCAGCCCCTGCAGCACGCCCAGCATGCCGAGCGTCATGATCAGCGGCGGAATCCTGAGCAGGGTGACGCCAAGGCCGTTGAGCAGCCCGAAGAAGGCCCCGGTCGCGAGACATGCGAGGATTGCGGGAATGATGCCGGCATCGCTCCCCTGCATCATGTTGCCGGCGATCACCGCGCTCAGCGAGACCACCCCGCCGACGGAGAGATCGATCCCCTCGCGCCCGCCGAGAATGACCAGGTTCTGCCCCGCCGCGACCACGCCGAGGATAGAGGCTACGATCAGCAGGCGCATGATTTGGGACGCGGAGGCAAAGCCGGGGGACAGGAGTTCGCCGAGCACCAGCAGGGCCACGATCAGGCCCAATGCCACGACCAGCGGTGCCTTGACGAGATCCGTCAATGTGTCGGTCGACATCTTCATTTGCTGATCCTCCGCGTCACCAGCACGCCCGCCATCAGCGCGACGAGCACCGCGACGCCCTGGGCGAAATTCTGCCATTCAGACGTGATGCCGGCAAAGAAGACGAAGGAATTGATCAGGCCGATGATCAGCGCGCCGATGGCCGACCCGAGCATCGATCCCGAGCCGCCCGAAAGCGCCGTGCCGCCCAGGACCACGGCAGCAACGCTGTAGAGCGTCATGGCGTTGCCCACCACCGGGTCGCCACTCGCCGTGTCGCCAATGATGCAGAGCGCTGCAACCGCCGACAGCATGCCGCACAGGGCATAGGCCGTGATGCGGATGCGCGTCACCGGCAATCCGCTCTGGTAGGCAGCGAGCCGGTTGTCGCCGACCGCCATCACCTGAATGATGTACTTTGTCTTGACCGCGAGCCAGATCAGCAGGCCCAGGGCCGCCACGATGTAGAACACGAAGGGAATGTCCAGCATCCTGCCGCCATAGGTCCGCCAGAAGGACTGCGGCACGGGCATGCCGGCGACAGGCAGAACCCACAGGGCAAGGCCGGTGAACACGATACCGGTCGCAAACGTGGCCACGATCGGCTGCAGCCGCAGCCCGACCACCACGAAGCCGTTGAAGACGCCGCAGAGGGTGCCGACAAGGATCCCGGCGAAGCAGGAAAGCAGCACGGCGGATGGACCGCCGCCCAGCCGCTCGATCAGGACGACGACGACCACGTTGACCAGCGACAGGATCGCGCCGACAGAGAGATCGATGTCCGAGGAGAACACGACGATGGACTGCGCCACCGCGAGGAACATCAAGGCCAGATAGGTCTTGGTGAGGCCCGTTATGGCGCCGTAGGACATGCTGTTGGGCTCGGCCACACCGTTGAGAACCATCAGAACCACGAGGATCCCCAGCGCCGGGATAAACGGAAACCGTTCAAAAATCGAACGCTGGTGGGGATTGGCTTGGGATTGCAGGCTCATCACGCGGCCTCGTAGGCTGCGTGGTAGAGATGATAGCGCGTGCGCTCGTCGCCCTTGAGTTCGCGCACGGTGCGGCCATTGTTGAACACCAGCACACGATCGGAATTCTCCAGCAATTCGGCATCCTCCGATGAATAGAGCAAGATCGCCATGCCTCCCGCGGCAAGCTCACGGAGCACGCGGAACAGCTCGGTTTTCGAGGCAATATCGATTCCCTTGGTGGGATCGTCGAGCAGCATGACCTGCGGCGGCGCCATCAGCCAGCGCGCGACCACGACCTTCTGCTGATTGCCCCCCGACAGCGAGTTGATCGGGTGGAACAGGGTCTGATACTTGGTCTGAAGCTGCTCGAGCGCTTCCTTGGCCTTGGCTCCCAGCGAACCGGGAGAGGCGACGAAAAGGTGATTCTTCAAGGCGTAGATCGGCACGGTGTTCTCGAGGATCGACCGTCCCTCGATCACACCGTCGCGGACGCGGTCGCCGGACACGTAGGCAAGACCGCCGTGAATGGAGGCGCGCGGGGAATTGCCCGACAACTGGGTCGTTCCGACCTCGATGTCGCCGGACCGGGATTGCGCCGCCCCGAACAGCGCACGCAGCACGGAGGATTGCCCCTGGCCATGCAGGCCGCCGAAGCCGAGGATTTCGCCCGCCGCCACCTCGAAAGAGACATCGTTGACGCCGGGCGCGACCAGATTGGACACCTTGAGCATCGTTGACCGCCGCTCAGGGGTCTTCGGGACAGCGGCAATGGCCGGCGCCGCGGGTCCAGTCGCTTCCTCGCCCGTCATGGTGCGCAGGATGTCTTCCATGGTCGTGTCGGCAAGGGCGGAGGTGCTGACCGTCTCCCCGTCGCGGATGATCGTCACCCGGTCGCCGATCTCGAAGATCTCGTCCATGCGGTGAGAGATGAAGATGATGCTATTGCCGTCTGCCTTGAGCTTGCGCAGGACCGCCATGAAGCACTCGACCTGGGCACGATCGAGCGCCGATGTCGGCTCGTCGAAAATGAGTATGTCCGGTTTGGCGGCAAGCGTCTTCATGATCTCGACAAGCTGCCGCTGGTCGGCGCGCAGGCGCCCCACCGGCACATCGAGCCCGAAGCCTTCGCCGAGAACGCTTTCGAATGGGGCGATGAATGGCTCCGCGGCCGCGGCCATCTCGGCGCGGTTGCGAAACAGCCCGCGGGCGTTGCTGAGCCCGGGCAGGCAGATGTTTTCCACCACGCTGCGATGCGCCGCCAGGCTCAATTCCTGGTAAAAAACCGCTATGCCGAGATCCCTCGCCGCCTTCGGGCTCGGGATCGTCACGACCGAGCCGTCGCACTCGATCACCCCGTCATCGGGGCGCACGCTGCCGGCAATGATCTTGCTGAGCGTGCTCTTGCCGGATCCGTTGGATCCCATCAGGACGTGCACTTCGCCCGGCATGAGGCTGAGATCACCCCGGCCCAGGGCGACGGTCGCCCCATAGCGCTTGCTCACACCCTCAAGACGAAGTCTCGGCATGACATCCCCCCTGATTCTGTTCGAGAAAGGCCGGCCCGCTGTGGGGCCGGCCCGGTTTCAGGAGAGCGTTACTTGAACAGCTCTTCTGCCTCTTCGATGCTCAAGGCGCTGGTGTAGGAATAGAAGCCGGGCTTGCCTTCAAGCTCGGTCGCCACTTCCTGAAGGTTCGACGCATCGATGAACGGAATCGGCAGATACATGGCGTTGCCGTACTGGCCGGCAGTCGCGGGTTCCTTCAGTTCACGATCCTGAAGCATCAGCACGGCCACGTTCAGCGCGCTGGCCATGACGCCGGGAGGGTTGACGGATGCGCCGGAATTCAGGCCATCCTTGACCCAGAGATCGATGAAGTCCTTGCGGATCTCGCCGGTCGCGGCGATGGAGCCGGCCTGCGGGGAATCCTGGATCGAGCGCCATGCGCCGGCGGCCATGCCGTCCTGCACCCAGACGCCGTCGATATCGGGATAGGTGGCGAGCAGGTTCTGCATCGCCTGCTGGCCCTGCGCCTGATCCCAGTTCGCGTTCACTTCGTTGACGATCTCGATGCCGGGATGCTCGCCGAAGACCTTGCGGTAACCAGCAACGCGCATCTCGTTGGCCGGGTGGCCGGCAACACCGTTGATGGCGACCACCTTGCCTTCGCCATTGAGCGTCTTGGCGAGCCATGCAGCGCCCGCTTCGGCCCAGGCCTGCTGGTCGATGCCGACATAGATCGCATCAGGCGACGAGACTTCGGCGTCCGTGGAGATCACGAGCACGCCGGCTTCCTTTGCCTGCGCAAAGACCGGGTCGAAGGCAGTCGGGCTGTTGGGGTTGATGATAATCGCATCGACGCCCTGGTTGAGGAAGTTGCGGACATGGGCGATCTGCCCCGGCACGTCAACATTGGCGCTCTGGACGACGACGTTGACGGTCACGCCCTTCTCGGCCCATGCAGCGGCTGCAGCCTCTGCTTCTTCAATCATCTGGGTGCGCCATTCGGACCCGACCCAGCCATTGGACAGGCCAATGGTGAATTCCTGAGCGCCTGCGGATGTGATGGAAATTACCGACGCAGCAAGGGCTGCGAGTGTTGTGCGTAGCTTCATTTTGTTCTCCCAATAAAATGTGCCGAACCGATTTGTTCCACGCTTTGCAATCGATTGCAAGCCCTGCTGCAACCGATTGCATCGGCCATTGATGCGCCATTCCATCCCGAACCGGCTCACCGGGCGCCAGGCCCGACGCGGCACATGCGACGCTTGGCCGTGGAGATGTTTTCGCAGTTGGAAAACCGGGAGCGAGGGCCGGAATCGTTTCAACGAAGATGGTTTGCGTGGTAGCAATATCCCTAGAAGATTCAGGGAATTGCAGGGTCATCTCCGGTGTCGGCGGCATCGCGGATCCGGGCGGTGAGTGGGGGAGACGCAGATGCCGGAGCAAGAATTTGAAACAGTCACGGTGGTCGGAACCGGGATCATCGGCGCCAGTTGGACCTGCCTGTTTCTGGCGCACGGCTTTGACGTCGTCGCCACCGACATTCGCCAGGGCGCGGAAGCGGAATTAAGAGCTGCGGTCGAGCGGTTCTGGCCTACCCTGCCCCAATCCGTCCTCGCCAGCGGCCAGCGCGGAACGCTCCGCTTCACGGCCGATCTCGAGGCAGCCTGCGCGCAAACGGGTTTCGTTCAGGAGAACGCCATCGAACGGCTGGACGCGAAGATCGAGCTGATGCGCCGAATCGACGCGGCCACGGCAGCGGATGTGGTGATCGCCTCCAGCTCCTCGGCGATTTCGGTGACAGATATGCAGAGCGCCTGCACCCATCCCGAGCGGGTGGTTCTGGGCCATCCCTTCAACCCGCCGCATCTGGTGCCGCTGGTCGAACTGGCCGGCGGGGTGCGCACGCAAGCCTGGGCCCTGGACCGGGCCGAACAATTCTATACGCAACTCGGAAAGGTCCCGGTCCGGCTCAACAAGGAGATCTACGGCCATATCGCCAACCGCATGCAGGCAGCGATCTTCAGGGAAGCGGTGCATCTCCTGGAAACCGGCGTCGCCTCGGCCGAGGACATCGATCGCGCCGTCAGCGAAGGACCCGGACCGCGCTGGGCGTTGATGGGACCGCTGCTCACCTATCGCCTTGCCGGCGGCGAGCGCGGCATGCAGGGTTTCTGGGACATGTTCGCGCCGATGCAGGACAAGCTCTGGGGCGAACTGGGAACTCCCCTGCCCGACGCCGCCCTGCAGGCGCGCGTCACCGACGCGGTCGAGCGCTCCTATGCCGATCGCTCCGTGAGTGCGCTTGTCGAGGAGCGCGACAGGCGCCTGCGGCAGGTGCTGGCGGCGAAGCTGCCACCGCAGGACTGAACGGCGCACCGTCGCAAGGAACTCCGATGGCCTGCGCGGATACTCCTTCGATGCGAAAAGGCACGGCGACCGGAGCCGCCGTGCCCTGTCTTCTCGTCCGTTGAGCTTGGCCTATTTGCCGACCATCACGCTCTGCGGAGCTTCATCATTTGCCATCCATGCTTCGAGCGCCCCGAGCAGATCGAGGTCCGCCTGGGTCAAACCGCTGGGGCCGGCGGCGATGCCGCAATGATCCAGCCCCGGGATCATGAACAGCTTGACGTTCTTTGCCAGTTCCTCGGCGCCGCCTGCGGCTTCTTCTGCCGCCTCATGCCAGGCCACCGTCGTGTAGGGCGGGACGATGGCGTCGGCCCAGCCGTGCCAGACGATCATCTTGCCGCCTGCCTCGCGGAAGGCGGAGATGTCGGGATCGTCGGCATTGTACATCTTGGCGGCCGCCGCCATGCGCGCCGGATCCTTGTCGAAGTCGAATTCGGTCGCCTTGTAGGCCGGGCCCGGATCTTCCGGATAGGCCATGTAGGAGCCGAAGGTCTGGGCGAACAGCGGGTTGAGCGCCGGGGACCCGGCCTCGTTCCCGGTCAGCCAAAGACGCCAGAACGGCTCCGAGCCTTCCGGCACGCCGCCGACGAACAGCACCTTGCCGGAGGAATCGACCGGCGACTTGCGCCATTTCTCCACCACGGCGCGTTCCTCGGGCGTGATGCACTGGTTGCCCTCGGTTCCGGCTTCGCAGGTGATCGTGCTGAGGTCGACGGAGCAGGCGCGCGGGTCGTCGATGGTCTTGTCTTCCTTGCCGTCGACGCCGTCGCACTGGCGCAGCACTTCCCCGGCGATCAGGTCGACCTTGTCGGCCTTCAGGATCTGCTCGCCGTCAGGGCCGGTATTGGCCTGGACCTGCCAGGCAAGCCCCGGTCCGGCGAGACCCGTTTCATTGAGCGCCGGCGCCCCCGAGATGATGCCCTGGAACATTTTCGGATAGCGCAACGCCGCCATGTGGGCCATGCGGCCGCCGGTGGAGCAGCCCTGGAAGATCGCCTGGTCCGACGGCTTGTCGTAAAAGGCCTCGATCATCAGCTGCGCGACGCGGTTGGTCTCGCCGATCGAGCGCCATCCCCAGTCCCGTTCGGCATTGACATTGCCGTCGGCCCAGTCGGCATCGATGACATTGAGCCCGTGGTGGCCGCTGTCGGTGGTGGCCGTCGCATAGCCCTTCTCGAGCCCCGGGCCCATGGCGTTGACGAAGCCGCTGCGGCCGCCGAGACTGCCGCAGAAACCGCCGCAGCCGACCTGGTAGTATTGCCCGTTCCAGCCCGAGAGCGGCAGCCGCACCTCGATGGAAATCGCCGGCAGCGCCGTGGCGCGGACTTCGCAGTAGGCCGGCGCAGTGCCCTCGGCGGACATAACCCGCGCCGAGGTCACGAAGCCCGCCTCGAAGACGGTATCGCGCAGCGCGGTGCAGTCCGCCTCAGTTTTGTCCTGGGCATGGGCCGCCGTGCCGATCATGGCGCCGGCGCTCATCAGCGCCAGCATGGCGCCTCTTCGAAATAGATGCTGCATGGTCCTTCTCCTCCCGGGTTAACCGGAGCGCGTGGCTGATCCTCCTCAGCCGTCGCGCACCGGAATCTGCTCTGCATCCCCGCCGGGATCAGAAATTCACCTGATCTCCGCCCTTCAGCGCCAGCATCGCGCGCGCTTCCGCGGACGTCGCGACATCGAGACCGAGCCCCTCCAGCACCTTGCGGATCCTGCGCACCTGATCGGCATTGCTCTGCGCCAGCCTGCCCGGGCCATCCCAGAGCGAATCCTCTAGACCGACGCGGACATTGCCGCCCATCGCCGCGGCCATCGTGGTGATCGGCATCTGGTGGCGTCCGGCGCCCAGCACCGACCACACGTAATCCCCTCCGAACAACCGGTCGGCCGTGCGCTTCATGTGCGAGACGTCGTCGGGATGGGTGCCGATGCCGCCGAGAATGCCGAAGACCGTCTGGATGAAGAGCGGTCCCTCGACGAGGCCCCGATCGCGAAAATGCGCCAGCGTATAAAGGTGGCTGGTGTCGTAGCACTCGAACTCGAACCGCGTGCCGTTGCCGCCGCAATGGGCGAGAATGTGCTCGATGTCCTTGAACGTGTTCTTGAAGACCGTGTCGCGGGTCTTTTCGAGATAGGCGGGCTCCCAGTCATGCTGGAACTTCTCGTAGCGGCCGAGCATCGGATGAAGACCGAAATTCATCGATCCCATGTTGAGCGAGGCGACCTCGGGGGCAAATTTCAATGCCGGCTGCAGGCGCTCTTCCACCGTCATGGTCGGGCTGCCGCCAGTGGTCAGGTTGAGCACCGCATCGCTTGCCTGCTTGATGCGCGGCAGGAACTGCGCAAAGGCTGCCGGATCCTGCGTCGGACGCCCGTCGTTGGGATCGCGGGCGTGAAGGTGCAGGATGGCCGCGCCGGCTTCCGCGGCCTCGATCGCCTGCGCCGCGATCTCGTCGGCGGTCACCGGCAGGTGCGGCGACATGCTCGGTGTATGAATGCCGCCGGTGATGGCGCAGGTGACGATGACCTTGCGAGGGGATTTGGCCATGTTCTTTTCCGTCCTTGCTGTCAGATGTTCTCGACATTGCCGCAGACGCTGATCGCCTGGCCCGAGATGTTGGCGCCGCCGGGCGAGGCCAGGAACAGGGCGGTGGCCGCGATGTCCTCGGGATCGACCATGCGCCGAAGCGAGATATTGGCGAGATACTGCGCCTCCATGTCCTGGTAGCTCAGGCCCGCAGCCTCGGCGCGGTCGCGGATCACCGCCTCCATGCGCGCGCCGCGCACGATGCCCGGAAGGATCGCGTTGACGCGGATGCCGTCGGGGCCCATCTCCTTGGCGAGGCTCTGGGTCAGACCGACGATGCCCCATTTGGAAGCCGCGTAAGGGGTCCGGAGCGCATAGCCCAGGCGCCCGGCGACGGACGAGATGTTGAGGATCACGCCATCCTGGCTGGTGCGCAGCAAGGGTGCTGCGCGACGCACCGTGAGAAACTGGCCGAGCAGGTCGATATCGAGGGTCCGGCGGATGTCCTCGACAGAGAGTTCGTCGATCGATCCGGTGGGTCCGGCAATGCCGGCATTGTTGACCAGGATGTCGAGCCCGCCGAGCACTTCGGGGACGGCATCGAACAGACGGCCGACCTGCGCCTCGTCCGACACATCGGCGCCGAAGATCGCCGCATCAGGATGCAAGGCGGCAAATCCGGAGAGCGCCTCCTCGTCGATATCGCAGACCAGCACCTTGGCACCGGCTTCGAGAAATGCGCGGGCGATTGCCGCGCCGATGCCCGATGCGCCAGCCGTCACCAGCACCCGCAGGCCG
>TARA_R110002020_G_scaffold2117_3_pt1 | contig 24846 bp, 37 predicted proteins | sample TARA_R110002020 | Tara Oceans TARA_R110002020 (sample SAMEA4396489) | marine metagenome | biome: Westerlies Biome; feature: [MES] marine water layer (ENVO:01000295) within the mesopelagic zone...; material: water (ENVO:00002006), including particulate matter (ENVO:01000060) such...
AAATGATAAGGCATTTTCTCTAACTGGGTTATGTATTAGGTTAACGGATAAAATTAGTAGATTAAAGAATTTACTAATTAATGGTAGGGCATTTGTTGAAGGTGAGGGAATGGAGGATACTTTTATAGACATTGCTAATTATGGAATTATTGGGTTATTAGTAGGACGCAATAAGTGGAAAAAATAATGTCTTGGCTAAGAAAATACCCCCAATAGTTAAAATAATTAGGAATTATAAACCTGAACCAATTAATTTTGGATATCAGAAAAATATTTCTTATTCTCAACTTTCAATGTTTAGGAGTTGTCCTCAAAAATGGGCTCTTCAATATAAAGAAGGTCATAAAAAACAATCCCCTAGTATCCATACAGCATTTGGGACAGCATTTCATGAAGTAGTACAATATTATCTAGATGTAATGTATGAAAAAAGTGGGGCAGCAGCAGATAGAGAAAATATAGAAGAATTATTAGAAGAAAAGTTAAGGGAAGAATATCTCACCCAATATAAGAAAAACAATAACCAACATTTTAGTTCATCAGAAGAAATAAGAGAATTTTATAATGATGGAGTTCAAATATTAAGATATTTTAAAAAACATAAGGGTAAATATTTTGGTAAAAAGGGATGGTTTTTGGTAGGTTGTGAGATACCCATATCAATTGTGCCTAATAACGCGTATAAAAACGTTATATACAATGGCTTCTTGGATGTTGTATTATACCATGAACCAACAGATACTTTCCAAATAATCGATATAAAAACAAGTACTAAAGGATGGAATAAATGGGCAAAAAAAGATGAGGAAAAACATTTTCAATTAGTATTATATAAAAAATTCTTTTCAGAACAATTTGGATTAGCAGAAAAGAGTATTGATATTGAATTCCTAATTGTTAGAAGAAAAGTATATGAAGATGGAGAGTATCCTCAAAAACGAATACAAACATTTTCACCACCATCCGGAAAAAATAAAACTAATAAAGCAACAAAAATATTAAACGAATTTATAAATGAAGCATTTGACTATACAGGATACAGAGAAACACTTCACGTTCCAAGACCGTCGAAATGGAACTGCCACTTTTGTCCTTTTAAAGAAGATACAAAATTATGTAATGTCCCTGGCAAGAATTTATAATCCACATATACGTATAGACAAATATAAATCAATACAAAAAACAATGGCTGATAAAAAAAACATGACACTTACAAGTGTAAAAGTAAAAAGTAATTTATTTGAAAATTTTAAAATTGAATGTGTAAGACGTAAATTCTCATTTCAGAAATTATCTGATAGAGCAATCCATTTATATCTAACAGATGAAGATTTTAGAAAGAAAATTCATAATCATAGTAATTTAGAAATTAATCAATAATAAAAGATGAAAGAAGGTTTTATAAAAAAAGAAGATAGGAAAAAAATCCTCCTTATAACAGATGATATTAGAGTCCATTCTGGGGTTGCTCAAATAGGAAGAGAATTAGTCCTTAACACATTAGATAAATATAATTGGTGCCAAATAGCTGGAGCAGTAAAACACCCAGAAGTAGGTAAAGTTATAGATATGAGTGAGGAAATTAAAAAACAATTACCAAATGCTAAAGACCCATATCTGTTTTTATACCCATCAACAGGATATGGAGATATGCAAATGTTAAGAGCAGTTCTACATAGAGAAAAACCAGATGGTATCTTATTAATTACAGATCCTAGATATTTTTCATGGATATTTCAAAGTGAAAATGAAATTAGAAAAGAATGCCCAATTATGTATCTTAATATTTGGGATAATTATCCTGCACCAATGTATAATAAAGAATATTATGAATCCTGTGATTTATTAATGGGTATATCTAAACAAACAGTTAATATTAATAAATTAGTATTAGGAGATAGAGGTAAAAATAAAATATTCAAATATATACCTCATGGGTTAAATAATAAAATATTTGGAATATTAGATGATGATGATCCTGAATTAATAAGATTCAAAAAGAATATGGGGGTAGCAGAAGATAATAATTTCCATTTAGTTTATAATTCTAGAAATATTAGAAGAAAGCAAGTATCAAATATTATAATGGCTTATAAAATATTTATAGATACTTTAACACCTGAGGAAGCTAGGAAATGTCAACTTACCCTTAAAACAGAACCTATTTTTGAGCATGGTACTGATTTAAATGCTGTTGTTGAATATATGTGTGACCCTACCATTTGTAGGGTAGGCATTTTAGATCATAAATTATCAACCGAAGAAATGAATTTACTTTATAATTCAGCTGATGGTATTATACAAATGTCCAATGCTGAAGGGTGGGGTTTATCATTAACAGAGGCAATGTTAACCGCAACTCCATTTATAGCAGCTGTTACAGGAGGGATGCAAGATCAAATGCGCTTTGAAGATGAAAAGGGTAATTGGATTGAATTTAACGAAGAATTCCCTTCAAACCATCATGGTAAATATAAAAAACATGGTGAATGGGCATTACCTGTTTATATTAAAGCAAGTACATTAGTAGGTTCCCCTCCAACACCTTATATATATGATGATCACCATGATATTGCTGATGTAGTAGAGCAAATTTCAAATTTATATAATATGAGTAAAGATGAAAGAAAAGCAATAGGAAAAAAAGGATATGATTGGGCTAACAGTGATGAAGCTGGATTTACTTCTGAAAAAATGACCAAAAGATTTATTGATGCAACTGAGGAATTATTATCAACTTGGAAACCAAGAGAGAAATATGAATTTCTAAAAGATACAGATTACGAGAAAAGAATTATACCACATAAATTAGTTTATTAAATATGAAAAATACATTTGTTATTAGCTGTCCAATCGACACATACAGTGGATATGGAGCAAGATCAAGAGATTTAGTTAAATCTATTATAGAATTAGATAAATATGATGTTAAGATATTACCTCAAAGATGGGGAAATACTGCTTTTGGGTTTATTGATGATAACTCCGAATGGAGTTTTTTAGAAAAACATATAATACCTCAAATGACAGCCCAACCTGATATCTGGGCACAAATTACTGTACCTAATGAATTTCAACCAGTAGGAAAATATAACATAGGATTTACGGCTGGAATTGAAACAACGTTATGTTCAGCCCCTTGGATTGAGGGAATGAATAAAATGGATATTAATATAGTTTCATCAGAACATTCAAAACAAGTTTTTTTAAATTCAGTATTTGATAAAATGGATCCAAATACTAATCAAAAAATTGGTGAGACTAGAATTTCAAAACCTATAGAAGTATTACTAGAAGGTGCTGATTTAGATACTTATAAACCTTTAAAAACATCAGAATTAAAAGAATTAAATCTTTTAAAAGATATAAATTCAATACCTGAAGATTTTGCCTTTTTAGCTGTTGGGCATTGGATGCAGGGTGAACTTGGTGAAGATAGAAAAAATTTAGGGATAACAATTAAATCTTTTTATGAAACCTTTAAAAATAAAAAGAAAAAACCAGCACTAATTTTAAAAACTTCAACGGCAAATAGTTCTTATATGGATAGAAGAGAAGTTATGAGAAGACTCGATTTACTTCGTAATATGTCTACAGGAGATTTACCTACTATTTATATTTTACATGGTGATTTTACTAACCAAGAAATGAATGAATTATATAATCATCCTAAAATTAAAGCAATGGTTTCTCATACTAGGGGTGAAGGGTTTGGACGACCATTATTAGAATTTAGTTTGGTTAATAAACCTATAATATGCTCGGGATGGTCAGGTCAAATAGATTTTTTAAATTCTAAATTTACTTTATTACTTCAAGGTCAATTAACGAATGTTCACCCATCTGCTCAACAAAAAGATATTTTATTAGCAGAAGCAAAATGGTTCCAACCTAACCCAATGGAAATTAATAGATCTTATAAAGATATATATGATAATTATAAATTTTGGTTAGAAAAAGCTAAAAGACAAGGATATTTTAGTAGAAAAAACTTTTCATTTCAAGATATGAAAGATAAAATAGAAGAAATATTAAAAAATGCAAAACTACCAGAACAAGTATCTTTAAATTTACCTAAATTAAAAAAATCAACAAATAAAAAAACAGTTTTACCAACTCTAAAAAAAGTATAAATGGATAGTTTAACAATATGCCCAAAATGTGGATCAGATGCTTGTTATAAACAAGAAGTTAATGAAAACATAACTAATTATATGTGTTGTGGATGTGGTTTTATTTCAAATACTTTGATGAGAGATGGTGAAGAGTATTGGGAACAACAACTAATCTCTTTACCAGAATTATATAAAGATTTAATATATAAAGATAAAAGTGATCAATATTGGATCCCCAATACTGTTAACATACCAGAATTAGGAATGGTATTTGTAAATGGAGCAAATATTGAAAATTGGTCTTGGTCAGCAGTTAAAGCTATTGAAGTTGTAGATGGAGAAAAAGAAAAATACCCTATCCCAGGAAAACCTAATGAATTTTATAAACATAGAATGGATATGGAAAATCTAAAATCTTTTCCTAAAGAACGTGGTTATATGGATGCTCTTTTGTATATTGGGGTATTACCAGAATAACAAAAATGAAAATAAGTTACGCAATTCCAGTTTGTAATGAAATTAATGAATTACAAAGATTAGTTGATTTTTTAATAAAAAATAAAAGGGAGGAGGATGAAATAGTAATATTATTCGATTCTCAAAATGGCTCAAAATCAGTTGAAGAATATTTAAGAGCAAAAAGTGTAGGAACTACATCTCCTTTTATTTGGTACTCTAATCCTTTAAATAATGATTTTTCTCAACAAAAAAACTATCTCACTAAAATGTGCAATGGTGATTGGGTATTTTTAATTGATGCTGATGAATACCCTAATGAATACCTTTGTGAAGGATTACCTTGGATGATAGAAAATAATCCTGAAGTAGAAGCTTATTGGATTTCTAGAATTAATACTGTAAGTGGGTTAACACCAGAACATACTAATAAATGGGGTTGGAATGTAAATGATAAAGGTTGGGTTAATTTTCCTGATCCACAAATGAGGATTTATAAAAATGATCCTGATAGAATTAAATGGACAAAACCAGTCCATGAACAATTAATAGGATACGATAAATTCGCTTCATTACCAAGTAATCCAGAATATTGTTTATATCATCCTAAAGATATAAAAAGACAAGAAAAACAAAATAGTTTTTATGAAACAATCTAAGGTAGGATTTACTTGTAGTACATTTGATCTTTTACATCCAGGACACATTTTAATGTTAAAAGATTGTAAAAATCATTGTGATTATTTAATAGTAGGATTACAAACAGATCCTACTATAGATAGAAAGGATAAAAATAAACCCATTCAAACTTTAGAAGAAAGATATACAATGATTAGTTCTATAAAATATGTTGATAAAGTATTAATATATTCTACCGAAAAAGATCTAAGAGAACTACTAACAAACATCAAACCAGATATTAGAATATTAGGATCAGATTGGAAGAATAAAGAAGATGAAATAACAAGTTTTCATATATCACCAATTTATTATCATGAAAGAAATCATAATTATTCTACTACTAACTTAAGAAAAAGAGTAGTAGATAACCAAAATCCAAAATTAAATGCTCCTGGAATACATGATAAGGTAAAAATAATAAATCCTGTAAATTTATATGGATGTAAAATAGGAAAAGATAGTTTTGTAGGTCCTTTTGTTGAAATACAAAATAATGTAAAAATAGGAAATAATACAAGAATAAGTAGTCATTCATTTATTTGTAGTAGTGTTGAAATTGGAGATAATTGCTTTATAGCTCACGGAGTTATGTTTGTAAATGATAATTTTACTGAAAAAAGAGAAAATTGGATTGAAAGAAAAACTAAAGTTGGTAATAATGTAAGAATAGGAAGTAATTCAACTATTTTACCTGTAAATATAGGAAATAATGTAGTAATAGGAGCTGGTGCTGTTGTAACTAAAGATGTACCAGATAATTCAATAATAAAAGGAAACCCAGCAAAATAATGAAAATATCAGTAATACATAATTTATATAAACGTAATCCCCATGTAAATGAGTCTGTACAATATAATATCTTAGCTTTAGAAGAGGCTAAAGTTGATTATCAATATATTCTTTTTAATGATGGAGGTGATAAAGATATTTATGATGATGTAAAAGATATTTTAAATAATAATACTGAGTATTACTATAGTAAACGTAATTTTGGTATGGGTATTTGTAGTGGAGGATGGGTTGGAGCATTACCTTTAGTTAAAGGAGATATTATCCATAATACAGGACAAGATGATGTGTTTATAAGTGATTTTTATAAAAAAGCAAATGAAATTTTTTCTAATCCCGAAATAATGTTTTTTAGTAATAATGGTATTAGAACTGATGAAAATTTAAATCAACAGGGACCTATGATCCCCCCTCATATAAATTTTGATTACTCCAAACCTTTAGATAGATTTAAAGAATGGTTTGGTGTTATTGATAATAAAATAACTAGAGCTAATAATAATTTACTTGCTCCTGGAACTTTATATAGAAAAGAATTACATAAAATCATTGGCAAACCAAATTTAGAGAAATTCAAAGGAGCAGCAGATATGGAATATTGGGCTAGAATATTATTAAATGAACAAAAAGGCTATTACCATCCAACACCTTTATGGTTATATAGAAATTCAGAATATGATACTAGTAATTTAGGGGGATTTGAAGATTTTAATGAAACAATTTTAACAGAATATAAAAGGTTATGGAAAGAAAAAATGCAGTAATAAGTGGAGGAGCAGGTTTTATAGGGGGACATTTAACATTAAGATTACTTAAAGAGGGTTTTAATAAAGTTTATATAGTAGATAATTTAGTAAGAACTAATAGTTTAAGAAATATCTCTGAAGATGATAGAATTGAATTTATTTATGGTGATGTTTGTAATTTTGATTTTACTATATTAAATGATATTACTCATTTTTTTCATTTAGCAGCAACTCGAATTAATAGATGTGCTACTTATAATAAAGAAGGACACGATTATATAGCATCTGGAGGATTTAATGTAGTAAATTACTGTGCTAAAAATAATATTAAATTATTCTTTTCTAGTACGGCTAGTGTATATAATAAACCAAAACGTCAACCTATACAAGAAAATGATCCTTGTACACCTCATACAATATATGGAGCTGGAAAGTATTACACAGAAAATTTAATTCGCAGTTATGATAATATGGTAGGCTTAGATTATACTATTAATAGATTTTTTAGTGTATATGGAATAGGAATGGATTGTGAGGGAGCATATACTGAAGTAATATTTAATTGGTTAAATAATATTAAAAATAATAATAAAAATATAAAAGTATTTGGGAATCCAAATGAAAAAATATTAGATTTAGTTTATGTTAATGATGTTGTTGATGCTATTATATTATCAACATTTAACTCTAATAAAGAAGTATTTAATGTATCTACTCAAAATGGGGTAACATTAACAGAATTGATTAATACAATTGAAGATGTAACTAATACTAAATTAAATGTTGAAATAGTTCCTGAAAATAGAACAGATATAGAAAATAAAAGAGTTGGAGATACAACAAAATTAAAAAAATTAGGATGGAATCCTAAATATAATCTTAAAGATGGAATCATCAATACTAATAAATGGATAACTGGAATAAATTAAAAAATGAAGTAGGTCCTTGGAATGAATTTAGTATAGTAAGAGGTAAAGAATATATTAAATTTGGTAAAGATATATGGGTGGGGTACTTTTGTTTAGTTGATGGCTCAGGAGGATTAGAAATAGGAGATAAAGTTACATTATCTTCTGGGGTTCATGTTTATACTCATGATTCTAGTAAATTTAGAGCTTATGATTGGAAAAAAGACCCTAAAAAAGGATCTCATATAAGAATGGCACCTGTTAAAATTGGCAATAATGTACAAATAGGAGCAAATAGTATTGTAACTAAAGGAGTAACTATTGGTAATAATGTAATAATAGGAGCTTTAACATTAGTGAATAAGGACATACCAGATAATAGTTTTGTTACTGGTAATCCTATGGTTATAAAAAATTTAAAAAATGATAATATCTAAATGTCCCTTAAGAGTTTCTTTAGTAGGAGGATCAACTGATTTACAATCTTTTATTGATAAGTATGAATATGGGAAAGTAATTAGTTTTCCTATATCTCTATACACTTATATCTCTTTATCTAAAAGATATGATAATAATTATGTAATAAATTATACTAAAAGAGAAAATGTAAAATCACCTAATAAGATAAAAAATGATATAGCAAGAGAGTTAATAAAATATTTTAATCTTCCTCCTCTTACAATAGCATTTAATGCAGATATTCCAACAACCGGTAGTGGTTTAGCAGCATCTTCCTCGTATATGGTTGCTGCAGTTGCTGCAGCTTGTAAATTTAGAGAGTTAGAATGGTCTCAAGCTAAAATATGTAAAATAGCTCATGAAATTGAGTTAAAATTTAACCCATTAACGGGTTATCAAGATACTTATGGTTGTGGTTTACCATCATCAAAATTAATGACATTTAATGGTGATATTGATGTAAAATTTATAAATCTCCCAAAATATAAAATGTTTTTATATGATACAAAAGTAAAAAGATCATCAACTAATATTCTTAAGACTATTAATATTGAAAAAAGTTATCCATTATTAAAACTAGTAGATGAAACATATAAGTCACTTAATAATCCTAGTAAATTTTTTAAATTACTTAAAAATGCTTGGGATACTAAGAAAAAAACATCTAGTAATGTTTTAAATGATAATTATTTAATTGATTTAGATAATCAGTTTAGTGAGGATCCTAATGTAAAATTTCATAAATTGTGTGGAGCTGGTGGGGGTGGTTATTTTTTAATAATAACTAATAAGTTAACTAGTGGGGGTGAAATGATAGAAATTAATATAGATAATAAAGGAGTAATAGTATGGGAGATATAAAAATATTATTAGTAGGTTGTGGTTATTGGGGTAAAAATTGGTATAAAACCATAAAAAATTCAAAATATACATTGGTTGGTGTTGTTGATCCTTCACCTGTTATAGACATTGATATACCGTTATTTAACGACATAAATGATGTAAATATTGAATACACTCATGTTATTTTAGCAGTAAATGCTAAACTCCATAGTAAAATTATAAATCAATTGAACATTCCACAAGAAAATATTTTAGTTGAAAAACCATGTGGAGTTGATATAAAGGATGCAGAATTAATTAAAAATGCATTTCCTGGATATATATTTCTCTACTCAGATGAGTACCAATATATTAAAAATAATTTAAATAAAATAGGAAAACCTCAATATTGGAAAAGTATTAGAGCATCAATGGGTCCTAAAGTTAGATCTGATGTTTCTATTTTAGAAGATTATATGATTCATGATTTATACCTTTATAGAGATTTATTTGGTGAATGTAAGGTATATAATAAATGTTGGTACAAAGAATTTGAATCTCCAATTAAAGAAAGTTCTCTACATTTATTATTAAATAATAAAATACCCGGTTATTTTTATTCTTCTTGGAACTATCCTATAAAAGAAAGAAAAATCATTATAAAAGGTGATAAAGGAAGTTTTATATGGGAAAATGATGACTTATATTATGATAATACCCATTACATTAATAATGAAGTTATTGAAGGTACTTGTGAAAAAATCAATACTACTCCCAAATCAAACTTGGATCTTGAATTAGAATTTTTTATATTGGGGAAAAAACCAAATATAAATATTTTAGATATTTGGTCATTAATAAATGTTATAAATAAATAGATTATGAAAATACCATTAGGAAAACCTTATATTAAAGAAAAAGCAGCATTAGAAAAAATTAAAGAAGTATTAGAATCAAGATGGATAAGTGGAGGTCCCCGTATAAAAGAATTTGAGGATTGTGTTAAAGAATATAATAATGATCCTGAAGGTCATTATATAGCAGTAGCTAATGGAACTGTAGCCATAGAAATGGGACTATTAGCTATTAATGGGGGCAAAAGATTAGAAGTAACTGATGAAGTAATAGTACCTTCTTGGAGTTGGGTTGCAAGTGGGTTTGCTGTTAATAATACAGGTGGAACTCCAGTTTGGTGTGATGTAAATGAATATGGTGTTCCTTATATAGAAGATATAAAATCTAGAATTACACCTAATACTAAGGCCATTATTTTAGTTCATCAAATGGGTATTCCTTGCGATTTAGATGCTTTTAAGGAGTTAGATATTCCTATTATAGAAGACTCAGCATGTGCTTTGGGTAGTGAGTATAAAGGTAAAAAAATAGGGAATAGTGATAATATAGTAACATATTCATTTCAAGCTAGAAAATGTTTAACAACGGGTGAAGGAGGAATGATAGTTGTAAGAGATAAAGACACAGCAGAATGGTTAAAATCTTATAGAGCATTTGGTACTAATATTTCACCTTTAGCTAGAGATAAAGCTAAATTTTTACTTAAAGAACAATTTGATTTTATAGGTAATAATTTTAAAATGGCTGACATTCCTTGTGCCCTAGGAATATCTCAAATTAAATTTTTTGATGAAGAAGTTGAATTAAGAAATAAAGCAGGAAGATATTATAATACTTTAATCCATAATAATTTAAGTGGGTATGGAGTAAAAATAGCTAACATAATACCAGAATATTGTACTAGATATAATTGGCAAAATTTTCATTTAATTTTAGATGATAAGTATAATAGAGATCAAGTTGTAGATTTATTAAGAAAAAGAAATATTGGTTGTAAATGGGACATTCAAGCAATTCATATCGAACCAGCTTACAACGATAATACAGATTTACCACAAACTATGAGATACCATAATAGTGGTATGTGGTTAGGGTTTTATGCTGAAATAACAAGAGAAGAACAAGAATACGTTATTAATAATTTAAAGGAAGTATTAGATGGACTTAGGTAAACTAGAGTTTGAATTACATAAAATAACAGAAGATGTTAAGGAAAATTTAGGATATTTTATTAACAATCATAAAGAAATTATTATAATAGGAAATGGAGGTAGTAATTCAATTGCATCTCATATATCCCAAGATTATACTAAAGTTTTAGGTAAAAAATCTTATAGTTTTTCTGATCCTTCAAGATTAACTTGTTATATAAATGATTATGGAAGTGATAATGCTTATGCAGAATTTTTAGATGATTTTGCTGGAAAAGATACATTAGTTATTTTAATCTCATCATCAGGAAATTCTATGAATATAATTAATTCAGCTAAGTATTGTGAATATAATAATATAACATATTTAGCTTTAACTGGTTTTGATAAAAGTAATAAATTAAATAATATGAATTCCCCCTTTAAATATCATGTTGATTCAGATGATTATGGTATTGTAGAATGCATTCATCAAATATTACTACACTCAATATTATGATTGAAGATTTAATTTCAATAAGACTAACTGGAGTTGGTAGATCGGGAACTACCTATCTAAAACAAATATTAACATATTTAAATAGGAAAGAATTACAATTCGCATTAAATTCTCATCATGATTATGTCGGAAAAGAGAATGGGTATATTTTAATTCCTTGTAGAGATTTAAGAGATATAATGGTTTCTAGATGGAGAATTATATTAAGTGAAGAGAATAGATATAATGAAGTTGAAGAAAGAATGATGACTAAAGAAGAAATTGATATAGAATTAGAAGACAATTCAATAATGATGCATCAATTTGGGGGAATTATTTCAACTATTAATGATTGGGGGGAAAATGCTATATTATTAGATTATCATAAATTTCTTAATAATCCTAAATATATCTTATCAAAAATTTCAAATATTGTTGGTAAAGATTTAGAATGCTATGTTGAAGAATTAGAAGAATTTAGTTTCTCTAAAAATAAAAAAATATCTGAAAAATATAATAATTTTTTAACATGGGGTGGGGTAGGAATTCATGGGCATCATTGTTATAAAGGAGAAGTTGGTGGTTGGAAAAAATATATACCTGATCAATATCATAATTATGTATATAATAAATTATTATTAATACTTAAAAACCATAAAGAATGGAAAAGATTTATTCAAGAGTAGAACCTGATAAATTATTACATATAATAAATAGACTATCAGAAATAAAAGGGAGAACAGAAATTATACCTGAAGATAATTTTATTCAGTGTGCAACTTTAAAAATGGAAAAAGATAAAACATTTCCTCCTCATAAACACATTACAAAAGATAGACATTATCCAAAACAAATAGCCCAAGAATCATGGGTAGTAATTAAAGGTAAAGTTCAATGTATATTTTATGATATAGATGATACTATTATTGCAAAACCTATTTTAGAAGCAGGTGATGCAAGTTATACTTTATATGGTGGACATACCTATAAAATTTTAGAAGAAGATACTATAGTATATGAATATAAAACAGGCCCTTATGAAGGTCAGAAATTAGATAAAACTTTTATAAATGAAAAATAAAAAAGTTGTATTTAGTTTAAAACACCGACATGATCAAAACCCAAATGATTATAGTTCTGCTATAATTTATTGGTATGGAATATTAGATAGATTAGGTTATGAGGTTTTATACTATGATTATGATCAATATAATATTGATGATTTATATAATACTATAAAAGAATTTAATGCTGATTATTTTATACATGCTAATTATTTAGTTGGTGTTCATAAAGAATTTGATAAGATACGAGAATTATGTAAGGTATTTTTATTATCAAGTGATGCTTATAGATTCCATGATTCAAATTTAAAACATTGGATACCTTTTGTTGATGGGATTATTACATTTGAAGGTATTAAAGAATGGTATTTAAGAGATGGTTTACCTGAAAATGGATTTTTAAAAATGAAGTGGGGTTTTAACCCTAATACAATGTGTGTTGAAGATGCAGATTCTAAATCAATTAATATTCAACATTATGGAGGATTACATGGTGATAGGAGATTTAAAATTTCACAATTTCAACAATTAGGTTGTAATATTCATCAAGAAGGATTTATAACACATGATGAAATGAAAAAGAATTTAGCTAAATCAAAATATTCATTATGTTTTAGCTCTAATGCTGTTGGAACTAGAAATGAATTAAAAGGTAGAGTTATTGAAATTCCATCTCAAGCTGTTTTACTAACAGAACCAGCTCCTGATTTAGATACTTATTTTAATGATGATGAAATTATTATATTTAATAGTGTAGAAGAAGCTGTAGAAAAAATTAATTTAATGACAGAAGAAGAGTATAATGTTATTTTAAAAAAAGGGCAGAAAGCATTATGGAATAGAAATACTGTATATCATGAATGGAATAAAATTCTACCTCTAATGGACCCAGATTATAAACAAATCAATCCTATTGATATAATTAAAAAATACCATAATGAATATTATAAAATTTAGACCTGTAGAGAAAAAAGATTGGAAGGATGTTTATTTTCTTCTAAATCAACTAACAGAATTATTAGGAACAATTAGAAATAAGGAAGTATGTTGGGATGGATTTATATCAAATAATGCTAATAATGCTATTGTTGGTTTGTATAATGATCAAATTATTGCCTATGGGAGTATAGTTATAGAAAATAAAATAAGAGGGGAATCAGCAGGTCATATAGAAGATATAGTTGTAGATAGGAATTTTAGAGGAGAAAATATTGGTGTAAAACTTATTAAAGAATTAGTAAAAATTGGTCATGGTAAAAAATGCTATAGAATAACATTAACTTGTGACCAATCTTTAATTAGTTTTTATCATAAAAATGATTTTAAAGTAGATAATATTGCAATGAAAAGACGTTTATGAGTTTTGAAAGTATAAAAATATTTGAGAATAAAATAGCCGAGTTTTTTGGTTCACCTTATGCGGTAGCAGTAGATTGTTGTACTCATGGGATTGAATTATGTTTAAGACATGAACACGCAAGTTCAATTACAGTTCCTAAAAGAACTTACATATCAGTACCCTTTTTAGCGGCAAAGTTAGATATGATTTTAGAATTTAAGGATAAAGATTGGAAAGATTATTACTATTTAACTGATAATATTGTTGATGCAGCTGTACTATGGAAAAAAAATAGTTATATTCCTGGAACTTTTATGAATGTTAGTTTTCAATTTAAGAAACACTTGGCTTTGGGTAGAGGGGGTTGTATATTAACGGATAATAAAGAAGCAGCTATTAAATTGAAAAAAATGTCATATGATGGTAGACATCCAGATATACCTTGGAGGGAACAAGATATAGAAATGGTAGGTTACCATTACTATATGACTCCAGAAACTGCTGAATTAGGTTTAAAAAAATTACCTAATGCAATTAAAAGAAAACCGGTACAATGGACAATAAATGATTGGCCTGATGTATCTAAAATGAAAGTATTTAACCATATAGAGGAAATAGATCCTTATTTACAAACAAGATAATTTATGAAAAAAAAAGCATTTATAACAGGAATTAATGGACAGGATGGTAGTTATTTAGCTGAATATTTATTAGAGTTAGGATATGAAGTTCATGGTACTGTTAGAAGAAATTCAACACCTGAAAATCAAGATACAAGAATAGAAGGAATACATAATCAAATTAATACTTATTACGCTGATTTATTAGATCAAGGTAGTATTGAAAGATTATTAGAATCCATCAAACCCGATGAAATATATAATATAGCTGCCCAATCACACGTTAGAATTAGTTTTGATATACCTCAATTTACAGTACAAACAAATGCATTAGGTGTTCTTAATATATTAGAAGCATATAGAAGAGCTTGTCCTAAAGCGAAATTTTACCAAGCAAGTTCATCTGAGATGTTTGGATTATCAGTAGAAGATGATAATTTTCAAAGAGAGACCACAATAATGAACCCAGTATCCCCTTATGGGTGTTCTAAAGTATTTGGTTATAATATTGTAAGAAATTATAGACGTGCCTATAAATTACATGCAACAAATGGAATATTATTCAACCATGAATCTCCTAGAAGAGGAAGTAACTTTGTTACAAATAAAGTTGTTAAAGCTGCTGTAAGAATTAAATTAGGATTACAAGATAAATTAGAGTTAGGAAATATGGATTCTTATAGAGATTGGGGACATTCATATGACTATGTCAGAGCAATGTACCTAATGCTACAACATGATGAACCTGGGGATTGGGTAGTATCAACTATGAAAACCCATTCAGTAAGAGAGATGTGTGATTTAGTTTTTAATTATTTAGGGTTAAATTATAAAGATTATGTTACTCAAAACCCAAAATTTTTAAGACCTGAAGAATTACCTTATTTAAAAGGAGATTCTACAAAGATTAGAGAAGAATTAGGATGGGAACCAAAGTATACATTTAAAGAGATGATGGAAGAAATGACTGACTATTGGTTAGATTATTTTAAAAAATGAAAATAGGAGAAATTTTTATTAGAGATGTAGTTAGTCACCCACAACCTTCGGGGATGATATATTGTAGGGGACTTAATAAAATGGGATATAATCCTTATTATCTTCCTTATGAGAATAATATTAGTCTAGATCAAATTGATTATAATTATGATTCTTCTAAAACTACAATATTAATTGATTATACTAACATACTCCATAATCCAAATCATATTGAAGAATTAAGATATTTTAAAACAAAAAATCCAAATAGCAAAATATTCCTATCAGCATATTTACCTTATAATAATGAAAAAGGAAAAAATTCCATTGAAAAATGGAAATCATATCAAGGATTAGTAGACAAAATATTTAATACAGTATTTTCTTTCCCCTATGCCGAAGAGTTATTTAATAGTGTAGGATTAGATTATTTAAATTTACCATTTTCATTTGATGATGCTTATAGTATCCCAGATAATTCATCCCACTATGATTTTGATATAAGTTTTGTAGGATCAACAGTTGAAGGTAATAGACATTTAAATATTTGGTATGATCCTTTATCTAATAATGATAATTATAAAACTTTCTTTAGTGGATTTTATAATTACCCAACAACTCCTTTTGAACAAACTTATAAAATATACAATACTTCCAAAATAAACCTAAACCCACATTATTCCCATCAATTTGGTGAAGATAAAGGATATGGACCTATATTTGATTTTAATGCCAGAACTTTTGCTCTAGCAGGAATGGGATGCTTTCAATTAAGTAATCATCCTTATTATAAAACTATATTTGGAGATGATATTCCTATCTTTGATGAAAATAATTTTATAGAATTAATAAATTATTATTTAAAAAATGATGATGAAAGAAATAAGATATCATCTAAAATGCAACAAATTGTTCTTGATAAACATACAACAGAATGTAGAATTAAAACATTATTAGAATTATGAAAATAGCATTTTTAACAGAAATGAATTTTGAAGGTAAGATTCCTTCATCCCATCCTAATATGAGAACAGAGTTTGCATGGATGTGTGCCTTAGATGCTAATCATTATTCGTTTGCAAATTTTGTAAAAGTTTCTAATTATGATCATGTATTTGCAATTCTTCCAAAAGGAAAACTTAATTTAAGTGCAGAAGGAACTAAAATAGGAAATCAAATAAACCCTGCTTCTACTTTACTTAATTCTAATGTAATTGAAGAATTAAAAAAACAAAATAGTAAGGTTCATTATATGCAAGAAGGTCCTAGTTGGTGGTTTAATGATTATGAAATAATAGATCAATTCAATTTCTATAATTCTCTAGCAAGTTGTGATAGTATATTTGCCCATAACGAATATGATAGTAAATTTTATAAAGGATTATTTCCTACAAAAGAAGTAAATGTAATGCCAACTCTTCTTATTGAGGATCTAATAAAGGATATAAAACCAAAATATGAAGAAAAAGTAATTATAGGAGGAAATTTTGCTAGATGGTATGGTGGTTTTCAAAGTTATATGGTTGCAGATGAATTTGAAATTGAAAAATGGACCCAAGAATCACATGCTAAACGTGAAGATGAAGGTCAAATTAATGATTTAAACCATTTGCCTAGAATACCATGGTTAGAATGGATGAATATTTTATCGACGTTCAAATACGCAGTACATTTAATGCCTACTATAGCAGCTGGTACTTTTAGTTTAAATTGTGCTTATTTCGGTATCCCTTGCATAGGAAACGAAAAAGTAGATACACAGAGAATTTGCCATCCTGATTTAGCAGTAGATGTAGATGATGTAGAGAAAGCCCGTAGCTTAGCTAAACGATTAAAAGAAGATAAGGATTTTTATAAAATGTGTAGTGTAACATCTAGAACAATGTATCAAGAGATTTACACATTAAATAAGTACAAAACAAAATTAAATAAAATATTATGAATATAAGTTTAATAATACCAAGTTACAACACAGAAAAACATTTAATTAATACCTACAACTCAGTTAGAAAATACTATAAAGATGTTGAAATGGTTATTATTAATGATGGTTCTACAGATAATACATCTGAGTGGTTAAATAATTTAAAAGATGATAATGTAATTAAAATTGATTCTAAAGAAAGAAAAGGTCATACTTTCTTTTATGATGAAGGAATGAGACAAGCTACTAATGAAATAGTTGGTATAATACATTCTGATATGATTATAGGACCCAATTATATAGAAAACACAATAAAACATTTAGAACGAGGTAAAGTTGTTTGTGCTACAAGAATTGAACCACCAATACATCCAGCTGGAAAAGAAAAAATAGTTATGGATTTTGGAATGGATCATAATGATCTTAAATTAGATGAGTTTGAAACATTTTGTAATGAAAAATCAAATGAATTTAAAGATATAACTACAAAAGGTATATTTGCTCCTTGGATATTATATAAAGAAGATCATTTTGCTATAGGAGGACATGACCAGATATTTGCACCTTATGGTTATGAAGACTCAGATATTTTTAATAGATGGATTTTAGCTGGTTATGAAATGGTACAAAGTAGAGATGCTTTTGTTTACCATTTAACTTGTAGAGGACATAGATGGAATAAAGGAGTTGGTATTGTAAATGATGATTATGAATCAACTATGGAAAGATGCAGACGAGACTTTATTAGAAAATGGGGAGATTGGATCCAAAATGATGAGTTTCAATTTCCTATAATAAATTCTAAATACAATGTAGGTTTTATTGTTAAAAATTCCCAAGATGTACAATTAATCCACAATCTAGAACCTTGGTGTGATACAATTTATGTAGATGATAGTAGATTTAAATACATTTCATTAGAACAACCCAACACATCATTTAATTTATCTAAAAGAGTATTACCTATTGATAATGAAAAAAATAATAATATATTAGTAACAATAGATGGTAATAAATTAACCCAACAAGATTTTCAAATAATTCAAAAATTATCTGCTATAATAACAGATAGTGGGGAGTTAGGAGAATTTGAATTAGGTAATTTACAAATAGAAATATTTCAAATGGAAGATTATAGTAATGATTTAATTTGTCTTTAATATTTATAACCATCAACCTCTAAAATTTATCATTATGGAAAAGACAAAAAGAAAAATAAAAAAAATAGAGATAAGTTATAGTAATAAAAGGGAATTAAAAGAATTGTCAAATAAAGAAGAATTTCGTAATATAATAATGAGGGATTCTTTTAAAGCTATTAAAGAAGCAATTAAAAATAAATGGACAACAGTTGAATTATTTAATATAGTTAACTTATCCGTAATAATTAAAATATCCTCATTATATTACTCATCATCATTAAAAAAAATAAGTAAATATTTTGAAGAAAATGAAGAATATGAAAAATGTGCTGAAATTAAAAAAATATTAGTTAGTTTGGATAACAAATAAATTTTTCGTATATTAACAACAAAAAATATGACAGAATATGGTTTATTCACAAAGAAAGATAGTGAAGTTATAACTAGAAAATCATTTAATTCTCTAGAGGAGGCGTATAGTTGGTTTTCACAACTAAAAAAAATGCCTTTAGATAAATTTAAAAAAATATTTATTGTAACTAATATAACAAAAACATGAGCTATAAATCAGAACAAGGAAGAAGTAAAAAACAATATGAAAATAATGCTAAAATAGCATGGTATTCAGTAATTGGTATGATAGTATTATTAATAATTATTACATTATTTGGGGGGTGTGCAACTACTAAAACTTCTCAAGATAAATGTTGTGATGAAAAACACGAAGTTAAATAGTGGTAGACCAATTATTTGAAGGAGAGGAAGATATTAGAAATCTTTTTAGAAAAATGTTAGGAAGTGATATTATTATCAAAGATAATATTAGTGAAAATGAAGAAAAATTATTTATTTTATTTGTCCAACAACTAGAAAGTGCTAAAAAATTAGAAGATGAAACAACAGAATTAGGATTAGAAGTTCGTTGTTTAGTAGATCCTCTATGGATTGTAATTGAAAATCTATTAAAACTTCAATTTGGTTTGGATACAACACAATTAATAATGTTTTATTTGTATGAGAGATTCAATCCAGATGGTACAATTATTGCATTAGAAGATGAAGAAACTGGTAAAAAATACATATTAAAAGAACCAAAAGATTTATTTTCTTATATAAAATTTAGATACTCCGGTAAATAAATTTGGTTTCCCTAAATATTTTTCGTATATTTATCTCATAAACATTACATAATATGGAAATGATAAATTGCTCCAGGTGTGAAGTAAAAATGCCTGAACTAAGACTAACAAAATTTGGATATGATTTTTGTGTTAATTGCTCAACTGAAAAACCAAAGAAAGCAATTAATATAACTGGGGGTAGTGGAGACCATACTTATAATACCATTCAAGTAGTAACGTCAGAACAATATGATTCTTTTAAAAGACAAGAAAAATTAAATTCAAAAGTAAAATTTGGAGATGCCGAAAGCAAAACCTCTTAGTAAAGAACAAATTTTAGCTGCTATGTCTCAAACTAAAAGTAATAGGGCAGCATGTAGATATCTTAATGTAAGTTATATACATTATAAAAAATGGGCAAAGCTGTATGAAAGTAATACCCATGATAATTTATTTGAGCAACATAAAAATCAATGTGGTAAAGGTATTCCTAAGTTTTTAAGAAGTAAAGGAAAAGAACCTGCATTGATTGATATAATTGAAGGTAGAGTAGATGCATCATCATTCTCACCTGATAAAATAAAATATAGATTAATAATAGAAGGTCATTTATTAGAAGAATGTGCTACTTGTAAATTTAAAGAACGTAGAGTATCTGATTATAAAATGCCTTTATTATTAAATTTTAAAGATAATAATAAAAAGAATTATAGAAAAGAGAATATAGAATTGTTATGTTATAATCACTATTTTCTTACTGTTGGAGATATTTTTACAGATAAACAAATTAAGGGTATTGAAGATCATAAACCTGTAAATCAAAGTGAAGTAAAATGGGAATTAGATGATTATCAGTTAGAACAATTAGAAAAATTAGGATTAGGAGAAGATAAAGATGAAGAAAATTATATATCGAGAATGTAATGAAAAAAACAAAAAATATAAAACACAAAAAACATAATAAAATTGTTAATGATTATGATAAACAAAAGGAAAAACATCTCGAAAACTTAGCTACTAAGATGTTAAAAAATGACGAAAAATTAGAGAAACTCAAATCAAAACAAATAAAAGGAGATTTTTTAAATAAATTTTAATATGAACAATTCAATACAAACTTTTTTATTTATTACTTTAGCATTCTTGTCAGGAGTATATTTCACTTCATCACTTATATATTATGAAAATAAAGTTGAATCATTAGAACAGATGATTGAACAAGATAGTTGTTTAATTGACAGCTTAAAACACGAAATAGATACATTACAGTGGGAACAAGAAATGTGGGATTATAATATTCAAAATAACACAACACATTTATTATCAGCATTAATTTTTGTAGAAAGTAGTAACAATGATTCTGCCTACAATATAGGAGAAGATGCAGTAGGTTGTTTACAAATTAGAAAATGTATGGTTGATGATGTAAATAGAATATTAAAAAGGCAAAAATCAACAAAGATATTTTGTTATGAGGATAGATGGAGTAGAATCAAGTCAATTGAAATGTTCGATGTATACTGTAAGCATTATAACTTAAATTCAGCAGAAGAAATAGCAAGATGTTGGAATGGGGGACCTAGAGGAATGGATAATGAAATGACTGTGGGTTATTGGGAGAAAGTAAGTAATAAGTTAGATATATGATGAATTCAGTAGACCATTTAAGATATATATTTCATAATCTAGATGCTGATTTAGTTCAAGATATAGAAAAAAATTCACCTGGTGGTTTAAAAATGTTATGTCAATTATACTCACTTCAATTACAATTAGAAAGAGAAAGATATAAAACTTCAAGTAAAAATGTTTTTGAATATTTAGCGTAAATTTTAGATGCATTATAATAACGATATAAATTTTATTTTTCTTCATATGCCTAAAACTGGTGGGACTTTTATACAATCTCATTTAAATAATATTCCAAATACCTATGATGATGTTTATAATCCTCATAATAATAAAAAACGTCCTGATTGTCATTTTGGTATAAATGAAGCTCTAGATTACATAGATAAACCAATAGAACATTATGAAATATTTTCTACTACTCGTAATCCTTTCGATATGTATGTTTCTCTTTATGAATTTACTAAAGAAAATAATTTTCATGAATGGCGTTTATTTAATAAAGGGGACAACCCAGACTTTCCAACATGGTTAAACAGAATTGTAACAATAAAAAAGGATCCATCAATAGTAGAACTATTTAAAAATGATTATACATCAACTTCTACTTGGTATAAAGAGCCAACTTTATTAGATAATATAGGTTGGATAACTTATAGATGGATGAAAACCTGTTATAAAACAAATAAGGATACAGAAAAATATGAAGAAATGATTACAACTTATTTAAAACAAGAATCTCTTAATAAAGATTTAATTTCACTTTTTAAAAATAAGATAAAAACACCTCCATATATAATAAAAGATATAAAAAAATCATCTAAAATAAATCAAACTATTAGTAGAAATCCTTATCAAGAATATTATACTTCTGATCTTATTGATCTTGTTTATAATTATGAAAGACTTTATTTGCAAAAGTTTAATTATACATTTTAAAATTTATGCGAAAACATTTGGATATCTGAGGAATCTTTCGTATATTTACGGGTAAATAAGGCATGATGCTGGACAACAAAAAATAAAAGTTATGAACGAGTATTTATATGAAGAGCAATTAAAAAACTTCAAATTTGAATTGCTAATTAACACTAAAGAAGTATTAACAAAAGAAGAAGCAGATTTTATCTTAAGTTGGGATCCAACAGAAAAAGATAATATTATTTACATAAATGATCATGCATTTCGTAATTTAAATGTTTCTCAATCAAAATCAGTATGCTAATATGACATATAATGAAGGAATATTTTTATTACTAGGAATCCTATTGGGGTTACAAGTTGCAATGTTAATTCAAACATATAGAAAATAATGGAATCAGTAATATATTTTCATGGATTAGAAAGCAAACCAGGTGGTATTAAGGTTGAATTTTTAGATAATACAGTTGATATTGTTGATGCTCCTGCTATGGATTATACACAAAAAGGTATATTTAACAAATGGTTAGAATATATTAAAACTGAAAAACCTAATTTGATTATAGGATCTAGTATGGGTGGTTATTTTGCTTTGGCATTATCCAGCCATACAGGTATTCCAGTTTTAGCATTCAATCCAGCTATTCATAGTAGAACATTTGAAATTGATGGTTTGCAATCAGGTAAAGAAAGAGTAAAAGGTTTAGTTGTATTAGGAGATAATGATAATATTATTGATCCTAGTAAAACCTTTAGTGTATTAAAAGGTAATTGGAATGATCTTGAAATTCATATTGAAAAAGGAATGGGTCATAGAATACCGTTAAGTGTTTTTATTAATATGTATAATAAAATCACTCATGGGACACAAGGTATTCATTAGACACACTTACATTTATAAATGCAGTAATAAAAAATGTGGGGGTGAATGGAAAATTAATGAAGCGCAAGATTTGGAAAAATTAAGATGTCCCCATTGTGGTGAATATGATGCTGTTGAGTATGTAATGGTTGACCAAAGAGAAAAATATAATAGAAAATGGGAGTAGATAATTTTGATTTAAAAAAATATTTAGCTAACAATCCTTTAAATGAAGATTTACCTAAGGGTAAATGGGTTGATTTAGATGATGTAGAACAAGGTGAATATGCTGAAAATATATTTGATTTAATTAAAACAGCTTATGCTTCAATTGGTGGTCATTCTAACTATCAATCACCTAATGATGTAGTAGGTAGTGAAGGAGATGCTGATTATGAAGTAATTAATTTAGATGATGATCCTGATATTGAAGCAGTATCAGTAAGTAAACAAAAATCAGCAGGCGATAAATTTGTTGCAACGGGACATGATGGTTCTAAAGCAGCTAAATCAGCAGTTGTTAATCATAAAGCTGATAAATTAAAGAAAAGTGGGCATTTTGTAGAGGTTTCTGGAAGAATAAAAGATATTATGTTAGGTAAAGGAGTACCTATGGTAACAGATGAAGAAACAATTCGAAAAGCATTAAAAGGTAAAGAAATTGAAATGAATGATGATGGTTCTTATCAAAGAAAAATTGCTGGAAAGATGCATACTAAAGTGCTATTAGGTAATCCTAAAGCATAACTCTATCAATAATGATAGAGCAATTTTACATAAACTATAAAAAATGAAAAAACTATTAATATTATGGTTGGGTATATTCTCATTTGTGAGTAATGCCCAAACCTTCGTAAGTACAAATCCTGAAAATAAAAATGTAATACTTGAAGAATTTACAGGTATCTATTGTCAATTTTGTCCTGATGGGCATTTGATAGCACAAGGATTACATGATGCTAACCCTAATGATGTATTTTTAATTAATATACATACTGGGGGTTATGCTAACCCTAATGGTCCTAGTGATCCTGACTTTAACTGTTTATATGGAGCTGCAATTGCAGCTAATTCAGGTTTAGCAGGTTACCCAGCTGGTACTGTTAATAGAGCAACTTTTAACGGAATATCCCCTCAAGGTAATCCAGGTACTACAGCTTTAAGCAGAGGTGATTGGGCAGCGGCATCATCTGATATTCTTTCACAACCATCTTATGTTAATGTTGGTGTTCAAGCTAGTTATGATATGGTAACAGGTATTCTAACAGTTAATACAGAAACTTATTATACACAAACTACTACTAATATAAATGTGTTACACGTAGCAGTAGTGCAAAATAATATACCAGGTCCCCAAACAGGAGCTCAATCATATAACCCAAATGCAATAATAACAGGACCTTGGAATCCAACATATAATCACCAACATATGTTTAGACATTTAATGGATGGTACTAATGGATTAGAATTTAATGTTACAACTGCAGGTACATTTATTCCTAATACTCATACTTGGCAAATGCCTACTAATTTAGCTAGTGGTCAATCAACTACTGGATTTTTTCCTGATTTAGATCCAACAAATTTAGATGTTGTAGCTTATATAGCTGAAGGCCCAGGTAAAATTATTACTGGTTTTCAAGCTAGTGTAACACCTATATTTCCTAATGCATATGATGCAAACGTAACTACATCTACAGCTGAAGATGTTATATGTGCTACTGAAACAGATATTTCAATTACATTTAGAAACTATGGAAATCAACCATTAACTTCATTAGATTTA
>TARA_R110002020_G_scaffold181364_2_pt1 | contig 24843 bp, 26 predicted proteins | sample TARA_R110002020 | Tara Oceans TARA_R110002020 (sample SAMEA4396489) | marine metagenome | biome: Westerlies Biome; feature: [MES] marine water layer (ENVO:01000295) within the mesopelagic zone...; material: water (ENVO:00002006), including particulate matter (ENVO:01000060) such...
CTTGTTTGAGTTCTTCTTCATTCATTATATATATTTATAACATATATAATGTTTAAAACTTTACCAATAGAAATCTATTATAAATTAATAAATTATGGCATTTATGAACCACCTCATTTTATAGCATATAAAACAGCAAAAATAAGACCAATATTTAATTGCGAATTAAATAGCAATATTACTGACAATCAAATACTTAAATTATCACCACTTACAGAATTTGAAGATTATCCTGAAAATGATTTAGACGCAGAATGGTTGGCATTTCAAGAAAATCCTATGTACTATTTACAAAATCAAGATTTATTTACCAACTCCCACTTCCTGAACCAATATCCATCGTAGAATCCATAGTAGGTGTAATAGAAAATGAACGAGGAATGGCAGAAGTAGAAGGTAATGCTGTTTTTTTAAAATTAACCGCTGGGTGGTGACCTAAAATATCGTCACTAACCCAATCAGCAACACCTTTTCCTGCTTGATACGCAGCAGCACCATCTAAAGCAAGACCAATACCACCAAATAACCAACCGAGAGGGGCTAATGGTGTCGCATCTAATACTGCTCCTGCTGCTTCAAGTCCTCCACTTGCTGCTGCTTCGCCCCCCTCTTCAGCAGCACCAATACCTAACTTTTGACCTATTTTTCTCGCAGCGTTACTAAACATAGAACCCGCACCTTCACTTCCATCTGTTAATGCTTGTTGTCCCACATTTTTTAAACTACTGATTTTACTACCAAAATTTTCGGCTAAATCACTCGCAGCATTTTTCGCACCATTCGCCATATCCTCACCTGCTTTTGAAGCACCCGCAATACCACTTCGGGCAGAACTTAATGCATCCTGTGATGCTTGTTCTGCGTCATTAGCAGCATTTCTAACGGCAACTTGGTTACTTCCATTTCCCATTCCAAATGCGTCAGGTTGCATTGCAGGGTCAGTATTAAAATTCATATCTCTTACTGTTGGTACTCTCGCACTTCCACCCTGTCCTTTAAATTCACCAAAATCCATTCCGTCAAATGGGTCGTCTTCGTCCATATTACTTGCGTTTCTTTTTGATTCACCCATATTACTCATTTCCACATCACCACCTTTTGTACTTGTTTTTGTTATTTTATCAAATCTACTTTGCATCTCATCTATAGACATAGGTTTCTCTTCAGGAGTTGCTACTCTGTCACTAAATCTACCATTTCTTCTTACAGGTAAATCTTCCATCGGTGTATTAACAGGTTCTCCTGTACTTCTAATTCCTGAATCTCTAATTTCATCAACTTCGTCAGGGTCAGGTAGTTTGCTTTCGGGCTGGTCCCTTCCAAATGGGTCAGGATTATCTCCCATATCGTCACTACTAACCTTTGGTCTTCCCATTTCTGTTGCGTCATCATCCATACCAAAACGAGATTTTAATTTAGGTTCGCTTTGTATTCTTTTTGTCATTTCAAAACCGTCACTTTTTGTTTCTCCAGCACTAACCCTTAAATTATCTAATCTTTGACTTGCTTCTTCAGTTGTACCACCGAGTCGTTTTTTGACAAAATCTTCAAATGTACCACTTCCTTCACTACCCACACTATCTTTACTTTGTCCTATACCCAGTTTGCTTTTAATACCTGCTTTTAATCTATCTCCTAAATCTTTATCCACTTCATTAAATGAACGATTACCGAAAAATTTTTTATCTAATAATCCTTTCGTAATGTACTTTTCATATATTTTTTTACCACCTTGTAACCCAACTTCATCAGCCACTCCTTTAATTGCGTCCATATCTACCTTGTTTTCAGCAAAATCTTTCGCTGAAGCATAGCCGGTTTTATTACCTGCTCTTACCATATCAACATCACTTCTCCAATTAGCGAGGTTTTGATTAATTTGACCTGCTTCGTTACTATATCCTGATAAAGCCCGTTCGTAATTTTGTGCGAATGCAGAACTCATATTTATAATATAATAAAAGAGAATATTATAAATAAAATTTATACTTTTGGTACTTCTTCTTCTTTTACAGCATTTTCTGCTGCTTCCAAAACATTATCCACCATACATTTTGAACCTTTCAATAAACAAATCATAGAATGTATTAATCCTGCTCCTTTTGTTTTTTTTATAAATGGCATTATTTCACTTAATACAAATAATCCTAAAGCAGCGATTGCTGTATATTCCCATTCAACCGCTACTTGTCCTGTTTGAGTTGTACTTGAATTCATATATAATATGCATAGTTATTTTAAATCTTCATCAAAGTTCGCTTTTCTACCTAACATTTCAGCCATTCTTTCTCTTGTCTTTTTTGGTATATGTTGTTTCCAGTTAATTTCTTTTGTAAAATTTTGAAATAATCTTGCTGGGTTTTTCCTAATATCTAAATGTAAAAATGAATATTTTTTATTTGCGTACTGATAATAACAAGGTTCTAAAGAATTTTTATATTGAGAACCCCATTCCTCATTAATATTATCCCATTCTTTATGATTGACGATTCCATTAAATAACAATATATTTGTAGCACAATTTCTACCTACAGGGCTAATACTTTTCATATGTTGTACTGACATTATGATTGATGTATTGTAATGTCTATGTCTTGATATAAATTTATTTAATAATGAATTTCTCGCAATCATACCTACAGCATCGTCTATAATTAATAATAATTTTGGCATCTCTTTTTTTGGAAACTGTAATTGCGTTCTCTGTATATCTTTTAAATAATCATCTTTAAAATCATCGTAACATTCGCAAAAGGTTTGTAAATGACGAATTGTATCATCTACTAACACCGATGGAGAAAATACAAATATTTTATCAAATGCTGATTTTTTTCCACCCCAAAAATGTTTTGATGCAACCATATTGACAAGACAGGTAGTTTTTCCGGCAGCAGTACTTCCAAGAAGCAAAATTACGCTCCCGGCGTTTCTTTTAATAGAAGGTAAATTAGGATGATACTCGGGTTCTTTCGCTATGTCTAAAGGTCTTACAGGTATGATTTCTAAATTACTACCTGATGTTTCTTCCTCATCTTGATTAGAATGACTGCGAGTTCTTTTATTCATATATAATAATTATAGATATTATATAAAACTTTAAAAATGCGAAAAATCTGCCTTTCTATTCTTGTTTTTTTTATAAATATGGGCTAAAGGATAATTATCAGGAAACTCTTGAGGGGGCTTGGGTGGAGGTTGTACTTTTCTATTTGTTTCCTGTTGTTGTTGAAATTGTTTTTTCATACCTTCATATTGTAACATATATGAAGCAAATTTCTCAAAACTCATTCCTGTATTTTGAGGAGTAGGGGGTGGTTGTCTATTTTGAGGTCTTCTATAACTTTGTCTATCAACCCTTTCTTGTATGTCTTTTTTCTTTTGACTTTCTAATCTCATTCGTTCTTTAATATCTGCTTGTTCATCCTTTACTGCTTTTTGTTTTCTGTACCGTTCTCTTGCTTTGACTCTATTTCTTTCTTGAGTGGCTAATCGGCGTACTCTTTTTTCCTCATCTTTTATTGCTTTGGCTTCGGCTTTTGCTATTCTTTTGGCTTCTGCTTTTCTTCTTCTTGTTTCAGCACCTTTTTTTCTCGCTTCTGCTAAATGAGAATAATTACCTTTCCTTTTTGGCTTTGGAATATCTATTGGTTGAGATACTTCTAATTTAACATTTTCTTCTTTTGGTTTTTTTCCAAATATGTCATTATGACCCAATTCTTGAGGTTCTTCATCAACAACTAAATTTTCTCCATCAATTGCATCTTGTCTTTCAATAATTTCCTCAATATTAGGATTTATAGTAGGAAATAAACTTAAGTCAGCCATATAAATTAGTAAAAGATTAAAAAAAATATCTAATTTTTTAATTTTTTAAAGTTTTTTATCTACATTTCCCTAAATCTTTATTGAATTTATGATATTCTTCCATATCTTTATATTTTTGTACTTTTGTTAGAAATTTAGTTGGTATATATAAATGGTTTTTATATTCGTTACAACCTCGTTTATCTGTACCACCCATATCTAATATGACATATTTTTCCAATCCTTTCCAACATCTTTTGGCATCATAGTAATATAAATCTCTTTTTTTTCCACATTTACCTCTAAAGAGAAAGAAAAAATACACTTCAGCACCATTATCTAAATAATTTCTTGCTTTTTTTAATTTATTTTCTCCAATCATCGTTGATTTAAAACTTTCAAAACTTACATTTCTTGATTTTAATTCTAAATAAACTCTACATTTATCTTCCTCTTTGACACTTCTGTAATCTATTTGTTTCCAATTATGACCTTCTGTAATTTCCCAATCTCTGTCAATATATCCTTCCTCCAACCATTTTTCAAACCATTTTTCACTCTCCATACCTTCCTTTTGATTTTTAATATGTACTGGGTTACTCCATCTCGCATATTCTCTCTTCATATATATTATATATATATAATAATATTTTACATATATAACGCATTATTTTTCCTTATAACGATTATAGAACCAACCATTCCAATTATAATTTTTATCAATAAAATTTTCCTCATCTATTATTTCTTTTATTCGTTTATTTTTCCTCATTAACCTTTGAATCCTATGATAATGGTAAATATTGTCATAAGGTTCAATATCCTCATCTACTTCGGCTTTGATTCTTGCTAAATTATTAAATTTATTTGGAGGTAATGGTGACATAGAATTAGGAGTTATTGTCGCTTCTTCTTCTTCTGCTAATCCACCACCGTACAATTTCCATAACCAGTTTAACATATATACTATAATTACATTTTAGTAAATGTTTGACCTCTTCCTGTTGAAATTCCAAATTTATTAATTGGCTGCGTAGATACGCCCCCGTCCATCGCCGGTTTTTGACGGAATATGATAAGTACATCACTTTTATCTTTTAAAAAGTTCGCTGGAGCATTATTGTCACCACTAATATAAACTCGTAACTGGTTAAGTGTCATTTCAGCAACATTATTTAAATCAATCCAATTCTTTTCATTTTGATAATGATTATATATTCTTCGTTCGTCAGCACCAACCTTCGCATCAGCAGTAGCATTATGAATAACAGCAATCGTTGATGTTTTACTTGAAGTCATACCATTTCTTCCATTTATTGGCAGATTAGTTAATTGAATATGTACCGAATTATATACTTCACTTTCCCCAACATCAGCAACTCCTAAAACTTGATATTCTTCTACATCATTAGGAGCGAGTAACGACCAATCTAATTTACCGTCATCACTTGCTGTAATCCAACCTAATATAACGCCAATATTTGTATCAGGTGAAGCATTAACGGGTACAAATACATTATATACTGAACCTAAATCTGTTGGTTTTCTCCACCATTTTTGAAAAGAAGCAACTGATGCAGCAGAAGTTAATCGTCCTACAACATTAGTTGGTATTTCATTACTCATACCTTTATTTCCCGCAACTGTAGTACCGTCGTTAAATGCTAAAGCAGTTGTTTCAATATTGGGTATGGCAGGAAAAATTTGAGCGGTTTGGAATGGAATTAATCTGTAACAATTCAAAAATACATTATACGGTGGCACAGCGACTGTTTCATTTTCCATATTAAAGTAACCAAATTGCGGATTTTGAGTTCCTCCTAATATTCTACCTTTTAATGTAGAATCGTATGTTGTTCCAGGAGTAACTGGTGTATCAGGAAAACATTTAATAACATCAAAATTACCTCTAAATTCTAATTCAGCCCTTCTATCAATCCAACCAACAAATCCCATATCACCAAAGTAACGAGGTACTAATAATGAATCATCTTCATCTGCAACTAAATTACCAGTATAATTACCACCTGTCAAACTATCGTATAAAATAGAATATGTATCTGCGTATGGTGTTCCAGGTGCATAATTACTTCCAGCAATAGCAGTTCCTTCATATTTACCTGTTTCATCATTAAATCCAGTACCCGCCCATACTTGAAATGAATATGGTGTCGTCCATTTAATAGTAAAAGTAATTTGATTTAAAGCCCTTAATGTAGGGTCAGCACTCCAACGGTTACTGTACGGTTGCGATGCTTGTCCTCCTGTATTTTGAGGTTGAGCCAAAGCAGCAGTAAGCCAAGTTTCAATATTTATTGTATCAATTATTCTCATATTACTTCTCGCATAATCATTACCAGTTGCTGTGGCAGGGTCGTCATTTTCTTCGCATTTACCCCAAACGCCATATTGTAACGCTTGATTATATCTTAATGGATTCATAGTTTCCATTATTTCAACAAACATTTCATTACCTTCAACTCTAACCTGTATGACATTAGGAGTTAATGCTAAATTAGGAGTTGTACCATTATAAGTACAAGCATTAATAAAATCGTCACCATTAGCGTCGGCTGCTTTAATGGCTTGTAAAGAATTTAATCCTGCGGTATATGGTAGTGATTGAGTTGATGCTGTTTCACCAAAAGCACCTGGAAGTGTAGCACCTCTAAACTGTACTTTACCACCCAATTCATCTCCTGCACCTTCATATACGCATCTTTTAAGACCCGTTTGTGTTCTAATCATACTCCAAGTATTATTAACATATTCAGGGGCATCACCCGGTGCTTTACCTCCGGCGATTAAAGTAAATCTTTTCCAACCTATATCCCATAATGTAGTATTACCAACAGCAGGAAAAGTATTTGCTGCTATACCATTTCCAGCAGCCAATCCATTTTGTATTATTAAACCCTGTTCGTTTTTTCCACCCGCAGCCGTCCAAGCAGCCACCCCACCAACACTATCACCTCTATTGGCATAAACTTCCTGAATCACAGGTTGTAATCTTTGTTTTAAAGTACAATTAAATTTTCTTGTAGCACTATTATAAGAACCAACAAAACCACCTGATGCAGTTCCACCACCCGTACCGTCAGGCATAAAATCAGTATTACCTATTACGCTTGATTGACCTGTTAATCTTGCTGCGATTAGTTCCCAAGTATCGGTACTACCTGAAGCACTATTTAAATTAATAGGCATAGGAATACTTAATTGACCTGTACCTACTTGTAACCAAAAATTAGAAACTGGGTCTTGTAAATCAATAACTTTATCTCTTTGCATAGTAGAACTAATATAAGCAACTTGACTATCAACAGGTAATACAAGAGGGGTACTAAAATTATTTTCCCAATCATAAGGTTTCATATGGTCGTTTGCTGCGACATTCGCACTATTAGTGTCATTCTTCAAAAAAACTAAACTCATTTTATAATATTTTGATATATTATAATAAATGTTTAAAAGAATTAAACAAGACAAAAAGGTTAAAACTTTTAAAAAAATTAATGCTAAAGATTTAAGAATCGGTGTTAATAATTTAGATGGTAATATAATTAAGGAAAATGATTATGCTGCTATTTTACATAATCAACCCGATAAAGTACCAAGATTACCAAAATTTGAAAATGTATTTGGAGAAAAACCATTACCCAAACCAAAGAAGAAGAAGAGAAAGGTCATTAGAAGTGGTGAAGTTTTCCTTATGTAATATATAATATATAATTTAAAATGGTTTAAAAAGAATTTCTTTTATATATATATATTATAATGACTAATCAAGACGAACAGATTACGAACGATACTGAAGTATCACCCACCCCTATCAAGAAAAATTTAGACGAGATGAATGTTGATGAACTACGAGCATATGCTAAAGATAAAAAAGCGAAAGCAAGACAGTACATTAGTAAATATCAAAAAACAGAACAAGGTAAAAAAACTACAAGAAATGCATCTCAAAAATATTACAATAAAAAACGAGCAGAAATCTTGGAAAAGAAAAAAGCATATTATTTAAGAAAAAAAGCAGCGAAAGCAGCCAAACTATAACTTTTAGGAATAATTATTAATAAAATTTTTACTATTAATAATTTTCAATTACTTTTTTTAAAACGATATATTATATAATGCCAAAAGGAGTTGATTACGGTGACGGTTCAAAAGTACCTGTTAGAAGAAAAAGAAAAGTGACTAAAAAATCAGTTAAGAAAATGGTTACTGCCGAATTAGGTGGAGAAAAAATTAAATTTAAAAAAGGCGGATTAAGAGATATGTTAGGTGTCAAAAAAGATTATAAATTTACAAAAGCAAAACTCGCATCTATGATGAAAATAGAAGATGGTAAAACATTTACATTTATGGGTAAAAAAAGAAAAATGACAAAATTATTAAAAAAGAGAGTTGTTTTAGGACATAACTTAATGAAGTAAAACAATATAAAGAATTCTCCTTATAGAATATATAGAATGGAAAATACGGTACTTAACAAACAAACATACTTTTATATTAAGGGTGTAAAAGACCTTAACGAATTTATGCGAGGAGGTCGCAAATATTTAGAAAAAGAACTTGGAATAGAATTTAGGAATAATTTTTGTACTTCTCAACAAAAAAAATGTTATAAAGATATTCAAGTTGATACAAATGAATTATTATTTAAAATAGATTTTGCGAAAGCAGATGGAGTAACACACAGAGGAGAATTTTTTTTAAATGTATTAAATTCAGGAGCATATGGTATTGACGAATTAATTGGTATGGCGATTACTAACAAATTACAAAAAATAAATGAAGTACAATAAATAAACTTTTTTAAACTTAATGATTTTTTATTATATTTAGGTATAATATAAAATGACAGATTTCAATAGTTCGCCTTTTGACAACACTATTACTTCCAAATCTACTCTTGTTCCAAGCGACCATCAGTTAGATTACAACGACGGAGATACGATTCGCTTTGATGTACCTGCTTTTATGTCTTATATTGACCCTCGCCAATCTGTTCTTAAAATGAATGTTAAGGTTAGAGGTTCATCTATTTATAGATTCAACGAAAAGATTGGATGCCAAAGTATTATTAATAATATGAGAATTTATGACGGAACTCAAACGCATACATTAGAAAACTTACAGAACTACGCCGAGCGTCTTGTAAAAGAGTACCATTATACAGAAAATGATAGTGTTAGACATAAACGAGATTTACTTGAAGGTGCTGAAAGTGGTATTGAGGAAGGTCTTACACCTTATGCCCGAGATGGTAGAGATAAATCAGTAACTATGCATCAGTCACAGTTGGGTAGAGGTTACTCATCTCTTCAAGCAGTAAATTCTGCCCCTGAAGTTGATGGAACGGATATTCTCGCAAATCCTAATGTTATTGAAGTTGTATTGCCATTATCTTCAGGTATTCTTGGTACTATGTCTAAACGAATGTTTCCTGCTGCTTTGACACAGGGTTTAAAAGTTGAGATAGATACAAATATTGCTGCTAAATCACTTCAAATTTGGAGTGAAGCAGGTTTCGCAGGTCAAGAATGGTCTGTTACTGGTGGTGTTGCTGATGCTGTATATGTACCCGCTAAAACTAATTTTGCCGTTCAAAGTATAGTTGGAGGTGCTGTTGGTGTTGCTATGACTGGTATTAAACTTTTTGCTGATGCCCTTTCTCCTGCTGCTGTTTCTGCTACTAATGCTGCTGCACTTGTTCCTATTGACCGAGCAAGAAATGTTGGAGGTGGTATGACAGGTGCTTCTAATCTTTTAGTTGGTCGCCCCATTTTTGCTTGGACTACAGGTGCTTTTGCTGTTCCAACCAATCCAACTTATCAATGCATAGGTGTAATTAATAGTTTGGTTTATACACCCGGTGCTACACCTACAGTTGATATTACTCTTGGTGCTGTACCCGCTATTTATCAAACCGCAGCGGGTGGTGGTGCTGTTGCTAATTACACTCCTACTGCTGCTGTTGATGTAATTCCTGCTTTTGCTGCTGTCGCTGCCCCTCCTGCTACATTCGCACAGTCGGGTATTTGTTCTGTATCTCCAGCAGACGGTACTAAAGAATGTAAATATTCTCTTTCTAATATTGAACTTGTACTTAAAACTGCTTCTCCACCTAAATCATATAGTGACAACCTTTTCCGTCAAACGCAGACCGACGAAGGTGCGGTTGTTGATATTTTAACTTGCGAAACTTATCGTAATAATGTAAATGCTGGAGAAGTTGTAGCCCAAATTAATATTCCTGCTTTGAATGAAAGAGCCGTTAGTATAATGACACTTCCAATAGACCAAAGTTTAGCACACTCTGTACTCGTTGATAATTTTGCAACGACTCTTGATAATATTCAAAATTATAATTATATTATTAACGGACAGTTACAGCCAACTCGTAAGGTTCTTTTAGGAAGGTTAAACAGAGATAAAGGCGAACAGGTCGCACTTTGGGAACTTGAAAAAGCACTTTCTTCCGCAAAATTAATGGTACGCAATCTTAATAAACAGGAACAACAGTTCGCAATCGCAAGGGCTTTAGCCCGATATGGTGGTGTTTATAATCTCGCAGCCGATGGAAATATTTCTCTTCGTATTGAATATTCCAGTCAAGACCTGCCAGTTAAAAATAAACTATTGACTTCTTATATTTACGGATTAAGGCGAATTAGAGCAACAAAAAACGGATTAGTTGTTGAACTTTAAATAAAAAAAAAACAAATATTTTAATTTAATTAAATAATATTTTTGTATTATATAATTATATATGAGTTCTCGCAGACAATTAGTACAAATCAATCCAACTAACCAAGCAACATCGTATCAATTCAGGTCGGGTCAAAATACTTTAATTTTTGATATACCGATGACCCCTGCTATACTTAATGGGAAGAGTGTTTCTATCAACGGTGTTTTTAATACATTTACGGGTGTAGGTGACGCAAGACCTACAAATCGTTCATCTCCTGATGGAGTTATTATCGCAGGTCAGCCGGGAGCAGGAGGGGCTACTTCTCAAGATGTTTTAATTGACCCAAGAACGGGAGTTAATTCTTGTATTGATTTTTTAACCATACAATCTTTAGAAGGAAGTACATACGAACAGATTAAAAATTATAATCGTATGTGTGCATCTATTTTGCCACTTCAGGAGGGAATCAAATCATATCTTAATGGCGGTGTTAATATGACTTACGGTGCTGTAGGTAAAACTCAACAGCAGGGTCGTATGTGCGATACTAAAATTAATTTTTCACTTCCGTTACTCGCAGGTTTTCTTCAGGGAAATCCTATTGATTTACAACTTGTACGAGGTTTAAGAATTACTATTACTTTAGCAAGTGATTTATTTGTTTGTGGTAATAACTTTTGGAAAAATGGACTTGCTGATGGAGGTACTGCTGATAGTGGTGCTTTCTTTAGTTTAACTGATGTAAATATGAGTTATGAACTTGAAGTGCCTGACGCAGCAGGACAACAGGCGATGGTTGCCAATCAAAGTGGAAGTTGGGATTACAACGCTTATTCTTCATTTTACCAAGTCATTCAATCAACGGATATGAATGCTGTTATGAATGTTAATACAAGTAGAACTATCGGTACTATTATGAATTACATTCCTTCGCAGTTTCTTAATAATTATTCGTACAATAGTAACTGGGCTACTAAACTTCTTACCCCCGATGCAGGTGGTCGTCTTACTCAACAGTTAGATTTAGAAGAATTAACCTTCACTAAAGGAGGATTAAGAATACCTTTGGACTTTGAAGTTCGTACTCTTGAAGAGGAACGAGAAGGTGTCGCTACATCGCAGAAGAATTTTGAGGAACTTAATGCTGTTCGTAATGTTTGGGCTATGTCTTCATTTATGAAAGATTTGCGTACAGAACTTTCACTTAATGGTACAGCAGGTGTAGCAAGATTTGAAGATAGTATGACAGAAAATGATGCCCTTACTGTTAATAATATTGGTGTTAAATATGACGGTATTACTGCTAATGGTCTTAACTTTAAAGGTACTCCTCTTGGTCTTCGTCTTCAGTCAAGTCCTCCTGTTGGAACGCCTTTAGACCCCCACTCACTTTTCGCATATGTCTATCATAAAAATACAATTCTTTTCCAAAACGGACAAGTTTCAGTTATGAACTAAATATATTTTCTCTATTGAATGTATATGTCTTTGTCAAATACTTATATAACGGTTAAATTAATTTATTGGCTTTATTGTGGTGTAGTACTTTTTATAATATAATATTTTCTCTATTGAATATATAATGTTAAATTTAAATGATTTTTTAAATAAAATCAAAAACGCAGGTTATGTTATTTTATTATTGTTTGTATTTTTCTCTCCAAATCATAAATTAAATAGAAGAAAATATCCTTTGAAAAAATTATATTGGAAAAAAAAGTTTTAAGTTTAGGGGAATTAAAAATTTTAACTTAATATTTTTTATTATATATTTGTATAATATAAAATGAGTAGAAGTGGAGTAATGATGCCTGCCTTATTGCGAACCGCACCTTTAGAACGCCCCGAAAACCAAAGATTAGAAACGGATTTACTTTTTCCTGTTGCCTTTTCTCAATCATCAACAAAATTCGTATTTGACAGAAAGGGTATTCTTGATTCAAATTCGCAAATTAAATTTAGAGTAACCTGTAAAAGAACCGACGGAAATCCGTTTGATAATGATGACGGACAAATATGTTACTTTCCAACTGCCACAGGAGCAGCAGCAGCAATACAAAATGCGTACCTTGAAATAGGTGGTCGCCGAGTGGCTACACTTCAAGATGTAGGACATTATACAACTTGGAAAAGATTGCATTGGTCTAATGAATTTAGAGATGGTATAGCACAACCTAAACAGGGTGGAGAAGATGTTTTCTTGGGTTCTCAATCAAGAGCATACCCACCAGCAGCCCCCTTTGGTACTATTGGTCGCTTTTCCAACGGTTACGCACAAAATGTAACCGCAAGTGACAGTTTTACCAAAAAGAAATATCGCCTTGAAGCATCAGCAGAAGATACTTTTGAAGCAGCATTATCTCTTTCGCAGTTGATTCCTATGCTTAAGGGTGTTTTACTACCATTATTTGCCATTAAACAAGAGGTCAGTTTGACGATTGAATGGAGTGAAGATAAAGTTGGTACTCGTTTTTGTAAATCCAAAACCCTTTCTCCTATCGCAGGTGACATCGCCGTTACTTCAGCCATAGACCAACCTTCTTGTCTTATTATGGCTGACTATTTGTACTACCCCGACCAGTTGGAAGCACTTGGTGACGATATTATGAGTAGAGGAGGTTATGATTTAGTTTATGAAGAACTTCAGGTTGCTTATAATGCTGAAAATAGTGCTGGAAATAGAGCAGCAGGTTCTACCCTTCAAACTGAAACTTTCTTGCCTTTGGGTGGTAAGCGAGTTAAGGCGGTTATTCAGCAATCGCAGTTTAACGGGGCTACGGGTAATGTTAATTCGTACCTTAATAATGTTGGTATTTATAATTCAAAAGCCCTTGTTAATGGTGAAAGTATGAATTTAACTATTGATGCTAATCCATTTTATGCCATTCCTCTTAAAAATCCTGCCCTCCAGTTTAAAGAAGCAAATGCTGTTGAGGGAATTCCTCTTCAGTTAAACGCTATGTTGTACGATTTTACTCCTTCACTTGATGGTAATGGAGCGAATTATATACAGGGTATTACTGATAGACATTATAACGGATTTAATCAAGACGCACTTCTTATTGCGAGTGCTGCTGCCCCTGCTTTTGATTTGGGACTCGCAGGTGACGCAGGAGCGATGCATTGGACTGGTGTTAAAATTAGTAACGCTGCTGGAAATGGTGTGCGAATGTCTAATACACCTATGATTTGGACTCGTACAAGTACTATTTCCGCACCCGGTGGAATGGGACTGGATGACGCAGTTGTCAAATGGATATTAAGATATTTCGTTGTTACAGAACGAGTGCTTAACATATCAAATGGTATAGTCAATATGATAGAGTAAGCGAATTTTCAATTAAATATAATATATTTAGTATTATTATATATAATGAATACTATTCTCATAACCTGTTCTAAAGACAAAGCAAGTGTTAATGATGATGATGGTAGATTTTTAAATAGAGTATCAAATGGTGTTTTAGTTGAAAAAGGCGACCAAATTTCAGTAGAACAAATAGCAATTAACTCAATAGGTGTTGGAAGTGATATTGTTGAAATTCCAAGAGAACTTGAAGGTTACGATTATTATACAAATGAATTAAATTTAAAGAGTGCTTTTTACATTCATCATAATTACGAATTTACATTACAATTACCTTGTATCCTTGCGACTCAAGGTTTAGCATTAGATACAGCATTTAATTTTATTAGACCTTATGAACCACCCGGTGGTACAGGAATTTTGCCACCCCAACCCTTTTATGGTTATATGATGGGTGACAACGGACAAGGTGGGGCTGCCCCTGTTAATAATTTTCAGTTACTAAAAACTACAATACCAAAAGTAGATGCTGTTAAGACCGCAGGTAAAAGATTTTGGTTTGTCAAAGCGACAGATAATGATTTAGACCCGACACCACCAAATGTAGCCGTTGATGTTTTTTCTATACCAACATTAGCCATATATGAATTTATTGATACTAATGTACCATTAAGTGTTGATGTTGGTTATGATTCTCCAAGTAACCTTGCTGGAAAATTAACAGAAGATTTACATTCAACATTATTGCATCCTTTACAAACTCCTTTAGACAAAAATATTGAAGCGAATGACAATTGTTACGAATTACCTAATAATAATTATGCTGATAAAGAATTACAATCTGTTTCTTCAAATGACGGGGTTATTGCTGTACTTGGAGCAAATTTTACAAGAACTAACCCAAGATTTCCACCTGGAAACGGACAATCTCCAGGTACTCCTATGTATGAATGTATTGCCTGTTTAAATCCTTATCTTTGGATTTGGGGTTCAAGATTGTTACAAGGTTTCGGTACTAAACGCTATGCCCCTACTAACCCTCCTACACTTGATAGTGGTATGGGATGGAAAAATAATTATATTATAAAAGAACTACCTGGAGCATTAATTCCAGTAGTACCTGCTGGTGGATGGGAAAATGATACTTATGCCATTTATAATTTATATAATTTACCAAGAAGAACTGCGGGGGCTGTTATATATAATTCCTTTCCTGAAGGTTATGTTTTAATGGTTAATTTATGTTGGACTACTCAAAATGTTAAAAATTTAGCCGAATTAATACATTCTCAAATGAATTATACAGGAACGGGTACAACAACTGCTAATATGACTTCTCCTAATGAACGAGGAAATTGGATTTATAGTTTGCCATTTGGTAGATGTAGGGACGACGCAAGTTACTTAACTCCTGATATTACTCCAGCATTAAAACCATTATTACAAGCAGGAGCAGTAACGCCATTAGGTGGATATGGTACAGGATTTGAAAATAATGCCCCTGAATTACCCGTACAAGGTTTCTTTAATCCTGTTTTATATTCAAAAGCATATTTGGGTGCTGACGATATTGCTGACGGAGCAGTTTTTCCAAATCCTGAAAATATTGCACCTATTTATAAAGATAAAGATTTTGATTTAAATAAACCATTAACTCCGTTAGAAGCAGCAAAATATTATGATGTTAATCTTATTCCTGTACTAAATAAAAAAACGGGTGTTAATGCTGCTTTTAATGAAGAAGTTTATATTGGAATTATTATTAATGATTATAAAAATAGTGCCACTCCACCCAATCCTAATCCAACATTAATAGAACAAGCCAATTATTGTATTGTTGATTTAGCAGCAAAAAATAGAAAAAACCCATTTGTAGCATTAGTAAATCCTAATCTAAAAGCAACAGAAACAACAGGAGTAGTACCCGCATTTACACCTACAACTACTACTACAATTCCAGCATATACTACTACAACTCCTCAACCTGATTTAGTTACACCTCAACCCGATTTAGTAACACCTCAACCCGATTTAGTGACTCCTCAACCCGATTTAGTAACACCTCAACCTGATTTAGTAACACCTCAACCTGACCTTGTTACACCTCAACCTGATTTAGTTGTACCTCAACCTGATTTAGTAACCGTCATTCCAGCAGTTCCTCCATCAATAATAAATAGAAATAATACATTTTCAGGAACAACAACTTTATTGACAACAACATATGATTATTCTGCGTCACCTCCTAATAGAGTATTGGGTAATTCTTATGAAAAATTTACTGATGATGGTGGTTTATCAAGTGATTATAGTACAAGTCATAGTCGTTGTATTATTTATGATGCTGGAGTAGGTAATAAAATAATGATTAATCCAGTTAATTTTGAAACAGAACATTCCTCATTTTCTATGTATGACAGAATAGGTATAACTTGTTCTAATACTGAATCAACTTTAAATAGTTCATCAAGTAATTTATCAAATAGTGATAGTACATTATCTCAATATTTATATCAATCTTCATCATCAAATCCTTCTACATTTTGGGGGTCAAGTTGGACGGCTACTAATGGTGGTTATGGGACAGGGGGCGGTTGGATATTTCCGTCTTCATCAGGAACAGATAGTAAAAATAATAATAATAGTGGTTGGGTTAATACTTGGTATGTAATAGATGCAAGATTTATTAAAATATTTTTTAAGAGTGATGGAAGTGCTACAGAACCCGGTTGGGAATTTAGAATCGCAAGACAAGAAAATAATCCTGGAACTCCAGAACAAACCATAGTAACACCTCAACCTGATTTGATAATTCCTCAACCTGACATTATAACACCACAACCCGACCTTATAACTCCGCAACCTGATTTAGTAACACCTCAACCTGATTTAATAACACCACAACCTGATTTAGTAACGCCACAACCCGATTTAGTGACACCTCAACCCGATTTAATTGAGGAATTTCCTGAAGAAACAATTACTAATTTTGGTGCTAATCCTACTGCTGATTATGTTAATACAGTACAAATTGGTACGCCTAATCCTTCATTACAGTTTGATTCAGCAAGAGGTAGATTTAATTTTCAAAACTTGCATTGGGATAGATTTGAAGGAAATAAAAGAGGAAGTTCTGCTGACCCTGCTACTACTCCTGAAAACCCTTCAGCCGATGTTATTGTAAATGCTTTAAATAGTGAAACAGAATTTTTTGATAGTATATTAGCACCCCAAAAAATAGATACGATTACATTAATATCAGCAAATAGTGGTATAGGTTTAATTGATGTTGGATTAGCAACAAAAGATGCAGGACAATATGAATATTTAACTGATTTTAGAGAAATAAATAAACAACAGTTTTGGAGTGAATCATTATTGTCAAGATTAGGATTTGACTATAAAGCATTATTTAATACTTATGGATTACCTGATAGTTGGTTTTTAACAAGAACATATCAAACATTTACAAAATCAAAATTAGTACAATATTTTCCATATCCATTAACAACAAATTCTGTATTAGATACTACATTAGCATTTGCTTACGACCAAACAAATACTCCAACTCCTTATCCTATGTATAATTTATCATCTCAACAAGGGCGATGGAATGTTAATGCGAGTACATCAACAGCCCAAATTTTCGCTTCTAATTTACCTCAAAAATTAGTATTTCCTTTTTGGTTAATTTATAGTGATATAATCGGTGGTATTACTTTTCATAGTAGCAAAAATGGTGCTGAAAGTAATATCATCGCAATATGTAATAGGTCATATGTTTCGGGTGATTTTAGTTACTCATTCGCAACTGATTATGTATTTACAGCAACGAAAGATTTTGTCATTACAGGTATAACAACTCAAATTTTAAATCCTGATTTAACTCCTGCTGATATTGATAATCGTACAACAATAGTTTATAAAGTAACTAAACCTTTGAAAATGTTTCAAGAACCCCCTCCATCTACGAAGGTACAAGAAAAGGCGAATTTGAAACAAAGAACAGGTAGATAATTAATTATCTGGTGGTTTTGGTGTTGGCACTATTTTTATAATACGATTATTTGGTTCTTGTCTATCTCCGCAAAATAAATAATCAAAATGTCTATCACTAAAATCTCTAAAATTTAACCAACATTTACGATGTACTCGTCTTCTTTTATTATCATTCCATTTAGCAAACCGTTTAATTGTTTTTTTACAAAGGATACATTTTTCTTTTTTATCCATTATATATATATGAAGGATAAAAAAAATAGTGATATTACTGAACGCCAACTGAAAAAAAGAAGAGAATATATGAAAAAATACTATGCGAAAAAAAAAGCAGAGAGAATTAAGAGTGGTGAATTTATTTCTGTCTGTAGAGGTAAAATAAAAAAAGACCCTGTAAATAAGTATTTTACAATAAGAAGAGGTGAATTTATTGTAAATTTTAATTGATTACCATAGTAATTTATCAGCATAGTAACCTGGCGTTCCAACTTTATTTCTATTTTTTGACATACGACTTTTGTATGCTTTTTGTCTTTTCTTCGCAAACTCTAAACCTTTAGTTTTTTTATATGTTGGAAAATCACCCATTCCTCTTGCACCGATTGAAGCAACTTTTTTACCACCCTTGAAAACATCTAATTTCTTTTTTTTATTTTTTGCTAATTTAACCTGTACTCCTAATTTTTTCGCTCTTGCTCTTGTATATGCTGTTATAGTATAACTCATTTAATATATATAAATATAATATAAATGGATGAATTAAAAAAACAGATAGAAATATTAAGTGAAAAATGGCAAAGTGAAATAGAAAAATTAGAAACTGAAAATAAAAAACTATTAAAAGAAATATTGGAGTTGAAAGATGTACTATTAACATTTGAAAAAGTTTGTAAAAAAATTAGGGTACAAGATACTTAAAAATATAATATTTTATTAGTACATAAAATGCTATATTGTTGTTGTTGCGAAATGAATATTTTACCAATTGTTGATGAAGGTTTATGTACCTATTGTTATTACGACCCCGAATGCGAAAAATAATGTGGCTGTAATATATATGAGAATATTAGAATTATTTAGCGGTACTCATTCTGTGGGTAAAGTAGCAAAAGAAAAAGGTTATGAAGTAGTCAGTTTAGATATAGATGATTACAAAGGTAAATATGTACCTACTCATAAAGAAGATATAATGACTTGGAATTATAAACAATATGACCCTGATTATTTTGACATATTGTGGGCTTCTCCTCCTTGTTTATATTATTCTGCTTTACAATATTCTTGGTATGGTAGAAAAAAAAAAGATGGAATTTTTACTAAAGAAAAACATATGAAATTAATAGCGATTGCTGATGGATGGGTAAATAAAGTATTAGAAATAATCAAATACTTTAATTTAAAAAAATGGTTTATTGAAAATCCAAGAAGTGGGTTAATGAAAGATAGACCATTTATGAAATCAGTACCCTACATAGATGTAGATTATTGTATGTATAGTGATTTTGGATATAAAAAATCAACTCGTATTTGGTCTAATGTTACATATACTGGATTGTTATGTAATAGAAAATGTGGCAATATGAAAGATTCAAGAAAACATAGAATAGATGTATCAAGGCATAAACATAAAATGGATAGATATAGAATTCCTCCAAAATTAATCTCAATACTTTTGTTTGAAATGTGAAATCTTAATATTCTTTAAACTTCTTGCTCTTGATAATGCTGTATATAATGCTCTTCTATCCTGAAGCCAATCCTGTATCATAGGAACATCAAATATATTTACATTACCGTCTATTGTGTCACCCTGACTTTTATGGATTGTAGTGGCATATCCTAATAAAAACATTTTATGAAACATATTTGTTTTTACTTTATTGATATAATCAAATGTTGCTTTTTTTGTACCATTCGTTATAGTAATACTTTTTTCATTAAAATCTATTACTTCTACCTCTTCATTCTTCTTGAATGTTTTACATTTAGTAGTCATATACATAATTAATTTCATACCTTTAAACAAAATCGCATCTTGGTTATATTTATTTGCTTCACCCTTGTAGGGTAGTTCAATAAATCCATCCAATAAATTTTTAGTCAAATGATTTTGTACTATTCTATTAATTGATTTTCTTGTTTTATTACAGTATGTGATATTTTTATTATTAATTAATTCATTAATACTTCTACTTGTGGAACGCTTTAAAAATAATTTGGTTGAATTATGACTACCTCCGTTTTCCCATACATCTTCTAATAAATCCCATAATTTTCCATCGTACCTTTTCATTTGATTTAATTCGCATCTATTGTTATTAGCCAACCTTCTAATTGTAGGATGATTAAACCAATCGTCACCATACGAACTTAATTGATTATCATTAACAGGTGGCAACTGACGATAATCACCAATTAAAATAAATGGAATACTTGTATAATAATGAAATTCTGCTAATATTTTCCATAACTCACTACCAATCATACTAATCTCATCAACCATTATAACATCAATATTTCTTGCTTGTTCCATAGCCCATTTGGCATTTAATTTACCGTCTTTATCAATAGTCATAAATTTATGAATTGTACTTCCGTTTAATTGAATGGTTGCTTTATTGGTAAAAGCCAAACATTTTGTAGTCATATCTTTTACTTCTTTTAACCATTTGATTCCCTGTTTGGCAACATATGATTTACCTGTACCTGCTCGTCCCATTAACATACCACCACCATTAGTAACTAAATTATTAATTATTTTCATCCAATCGTCACTATCATTATATTTAATATCATTCCATTCAACTTCTTCGGGTGCTTCCCATAATACTTCTCTATCGTATTTTTCTCTATAAACATCATTTAACGAAGGTTTATCATAATCACTATAACCACCAACTATATTGTCGGTTTCTAATTCAATTACATCACCTGGATTGTCAAATCCTACAACGGCACAATCTGTATTTCTATATAATAATATACCTTTTTCACCTTTCATTTTCTTAATCATTTTATGTAACTTAATATTTGCTTGGTCTGTAATTTGAATACCCATAGGTAAATTATTATTCATTATTTTTGTTTTTTTCTGTTTTCCATAACAGTACAAAATCTTACCTGACGAAGTTTCTATTTTTTCCATTAATAATGATTGATTCCTTTTACCTCTAACTTTAATGTATGTATCCCATACTCTATTGACATCTTCATCAACATTCATTAATGTTTGACTATTATGCGTTTTCATTAAATACCCATAAATACAATTAATTAATAATTTTTGTAATCCTGTATCTGTAAAATCACTTTTAATTTTATTCATTATATTTAATAATGCATCTTTACCAAACCCATCTGCTTTAATGTATGCTGTTATTTTAAATTCAATACCTTCTTCTGTGGCATAATTAACCATAGCACTTGAATACCAATTGGATTGATGTAATAAACTCATATCATTAGTTTCAAGAAAGTACAATCCTAATGGTTTAATTTTATCTTCAGGAATTTTTGTTGTAATGGTATTATAAAATTTAACAGTCATCCAATCTTCCATAGGGTTTTCCATTATTGACCTATAACATTTATTAATGTCATAGCAATTAGTATGTTCCCATAAATATCTTAAATTATCATACGAACCAAAATCTTTTGTACCTGAATGTACTCTATTTTTTACATTATCTTCTTGTAATGCTTTATCTACATCAGCAGAAAAATATGAATAAAACTTTTTTGAAAATTCCTTCATATATGGGGCAATAAATAAAGGGGCAGTTTGTCCTTGAAATGGAATGGCATTATCTTTACAATAATTTTTAATCACTCTTAAATTTTTATTATTCAATAATTCTGTTTTTGTCAAACATTCTTCATCGGGTTTGACATCTTCATATAATAAATGTTTATCATTACCTATTTTAAATGAAGACATACCTCTATTAAATAATTTTAAATTTCTTGCTGGATATACCATAGTATTAGATTGTACCATTTTTTCACAGGCATATTCTAAATATGTTTTATTACTACAATTATTGAAAACATCTCTATCTAAATATTTAATGTCTAAAATATCTGCTTCTTTTTTTTTATCGTTGTTCTCCTGTTGATTGTTGCTTTTTACTGCTTTTTCCAAATCTTTTAATTTTTTATTATTAGTGATGGCTTTAATTTTATTGGTTTCTAAAATGGGGTACATATGATTATTTTTTAATTCAAAAACGAGAGGAGGGTTTTTCTTTTTTCTTGCTGCGACATCATAATAAAAATCAACTAATTTACCATCAATCAAACAGTACATATTAACATTTAAATTTTTACACCAACATTTAATATGTTTTAATGTATAACCGGTTTTGTTTGGATTCATTAATCCTTTATTTTTTATTTCAGCATCAGGATAATAAGAAGTCCAATCTGTACCTGATTCTAAATTATGAGTAGCCCAATATTCTATTGTTTCTTCGTCCTTACATTTTTTTTTAAAACCATTTCTATTGGCATACCTGTATTGTATTAAATCAACGACGCACATATTGCGATTTTTACACCATTCCTTATTGACTACATTATTGTCTAAATTCATAACTCCAGCCATCATTATAGCCGTCCATTGCAACGGGTTTGGGTCAATAATGGCAATATTGTCTTTTTTGATTAATGATACTGTTGCTGATTTTGTTGGTGAATCTCTTAACTGATTTTTTAATTCTTCTTTTTTTGCTTGAATATATGCGTTTTGGTCTTTTCTTTTGATTGTTACAGTATAGTTTCTTGTGGCATTTCTTATAGCATTACCAGCACCATTATACCCAATATATCTTAATGTGAAATTTAATACTACTTCTTCATTTTGAAATTGTATTCTTGCTAATTCATTTCTTCTTTGTATTCTAATGTTTTCCCTGATTGGAATAAGACCTTCATTATAATTTCTCGCAAGAAAACGATATGCGAAAGTATTGTTTCTAAAGTTTCTTGTACCGCCTCTTATTTGTCGGGCAACATTATTTATTGCTTGTCGTTGTTGTGCGGTATTTAGACCTCTTAAATCAATATTGTATATCCTTCTCAATCGTCGCTGTGCGTTATTTGATATAGTATTATTTGCGTTTATTCTAATATCTCTGGGTAATCGTCTGTTCGCAGACATATTTGTTATATTGGTAGAAGATATTAAATTTCCTCCGTCGCCGTCATTAGTATTCATTATTATATATATAGTAAGGAAAATAATCTTTAAGTTCTTTTAATTACTATATATATAAGAAAAATAAGTATTTGATTATTCCTAAATAATAAAAAATTTTATAGGTTTTTATTATTTTAATAATTTCTATTTTGAAATTTGGCATTACACCAATCTCTATGTCTAACTAACATATCTTCTTGGTCGCCTGTTAATTTTGGATGACTACAACATATCATTAAATCTGTTTTTGAAGTATCAGTATTTTCTAATTTATTTAAAATTTTTCTATAAATTTCATCACCAGTTAAATCGTCGCAGTTTTGTTCGTTTTGGATATTCCATACATTTCCCATATTATAATATATATAAGGACATAATCTTTAAACCCTTTTTCATTATATATATTATATTATCTTTTTTTGATTTTTCTTCTACATATGGCACAAGTGTCTATTCTTTCAAAACAGGTACTACAATATTTGTGACCGCATCCTGTGATTTTTAAATCTTCTTCAATTATGTCAAAACAAATCGGGCATTCTATTTTTTTATGTAATTCTTTACATAATTCAGCATATTCATCTACCATATGTTTTGGCAATTCAAGGTCACCCGAGAGTACAATTTCTGTTACGGTATTATAATGTGCTATATCGTTATGATGTGCTTCGTTTAATGCTTCATAGTACTTCGCCCAAGCGAACGCTTTTGCTTTTTTTAATCTTTGTATTTGACTATTCATTATACATATTATAAGGAGAACTCTTTAAGCCAATATTATATATATTTAATAAGTTATTGAATTATAATATATATAAGAAAACTACTTAAAGATAAATGACGCCCTATAATATATATAAAAACAACTTAAAAAGACGATTATAAGTATTTGAATTAATATATATATAAAAAGGACTTAAAGACAGGATATTAAGTATTTGAACTATAATATATATAAAAACAACTTAAAGACAGGATATTAAGTATTTGAACTATAATATATATAAAAACAACTTAAAGATAAATGACGGGGTGGTAAAATAAGTATTTGACATCATTTATATTATAAGGAAAATCAACTTAAAGAGTACCCACTATACTATATTATAATGAGTACTAATGTATGTAAATTTTGCGAAAAAACAGGCGAGGAAGTAGATTGTGAATATCTTAATGTAGTGATGTGTTATGAATGCTTCAAAAAACAAATGTCACATTATATGTATGATAAACCATTAGAAGACATCACAGAGGAGGAAGATGAAGAATTAGTGGATTTTATGGACGACATTAATTACAAGGTATAAAAATTATATGGTAGAAAAATATGCTAAAAAATTTTCATTATCATCAGGATATTCAAATACTTTCGGCTGCACTTTCCTTATATATATTATAATCCAAATGGACTTAAAGAGTAGCCGATATAGTATATTATAATATGATGAACCATACAGAACCCACTATGTCACCACCACCTGTGCCAATTGCTACTGAAGTAGTACCAATTTTTGTGCCACCAAATCAACTCGCCCGAGTAGATTTTGTTGAAATGAATACCGCATTATGGTCTGGAGAACCTGAAGTGCCATTAATTAGAGAACCTGATAGTAAAGCAACAGTTGAAAAACGCATAAATATTATGAGTAATATGATTAGTGATATTAATGAAAGAAGTATTGACAGAGCAAATAAGCGTTTTCATAAAAGAATGCCTGACGGATATTATATACAGGACGATTGTTGGAATAATATTAAATCATTTTTATTAAAACCCGATTGGAAACCAAGAGTGCCATTATATAAATTTGATGAACTTCCTACTCGCTTTTG
>TARA_R110002020_G_scaffold7264_2_pt1 | contig 24830 bp, 25 predicted proteins | sample TARA_R110002020 | Tara Oceans TARA_R110002020 (sample SAMEA4396489) | marine metagenome | biome: Westerlies Biome; feature: [MES] marine water layer (ENVO:01000295) within the mesopelagic zone...; material: water (ENVO:00002006), including particulate matter (ENVO:01000060) such...
CTCAAAACAAAACACCGAATGTCTTTGAAGTTACTTTATATGGCGTTAAGTCATTGGAACAAGACAAAACCAGAGGGTAACAGGAAGGTAAACTTTGTTCTCTTTGGTCGCAAGAAGTATGATGACCCTAATCTTGATTTTCTGGACTATGTCAGTTGGAAATCTGATAAGACATCTAATGATATTACAAATGAAAAGATGAGGGTGGCGAGAGATATGGGTCTTGACCCTCACTTTGATTATCCTGGTCAGAATGAGAATGAGGATTGAAAGTCCACCAGAATGTGTAAATGTGTAAATTACTGACCCTGAAAAAAAAAATTGATTTTTTAATTTACAAGATAGTAGATTGTGCGGAAACAGACAGATACAGACAGACAGATACAGCCCTCACACACTTACATACATACAATGTCCGCTTGTAACACATTCAAAAAGATGCTCCGCAACCACGATTTGACCGAAGAATTTGCGGAAATTGGCTACATTGCCTACACACACGAAGACAAAACACCGAATGCCCTTTATAAGCGGCCAGATTTAGGAGCAGGAAGGGTCTGTATTCCTCTTGATATCATCAAAATCACTCGGTGCTTCCTCACAATCCGCTATGGAGATTTGAAATACAGGGTGAAAATCAGAGAAGATGACATTAACAGAGAATACATACTGGTCAATGATAAAATTGCGGTTTACTGCGACCATATCAGTTATCAGTAAAAAATAAAAAGCAAAAAAAAAATACAAAATATAAAAAATACAAAAACATTTTTCATTTGTTGAGTATATTTTCGTAGAATAAAAATATTGTTATAGAATATAAAATGGATATTTCACGATTAACCGATTATAAAGTTGATATGGATGCTGAGAACATTATGGATGTTCGTACTGAAAAACTCGACCCTATTGTTTCCAGTGCTTCCAGATATGTTTTTAGATTTGATACCTCTGCTTATCTTGATAAGAATACTATGCTTTTGTTCAAGCCCAGAGCCAAAACTGGTGAAGGTGCTAACAACCTCCGTCTTAACTGTTTCAATGGGGGTTTAGGTGCGATAAAATCGGTGGAACTCAGAATTGGAGATTTTGTCGTACAAAAAATTGATAATGTTAACCAGTGGTCTACTCTTAATCACGTTTACTCACAGTCACCAGAAGTTCAGGACAAAAAGTTATCTGCTTATTTACAGAATAACTTAAAATATAAGGTTATTACTTCACAAGGAACTCCTGCTTCTGATAATGTTGGTGTAATTGCTGTTGATAACGACAAATCTGGAATTAACTTTGGTAGAAGTGATACCAGAGTTGGTGCTGCTGTTAATAACTGTAAGTTAGAAGAGGCGGCTGCTTCTAATCAGTTAGTTGGTATTCCACTTGGAATGCTTTTACCTATGCTTAATACCAGAGATTTACCACTTTTCCTTTTCACTGCTTACAAAATTCATTTAACTATTGAATTTAACCAGAATTCCAGTGAATTTGCTAACAAGATTGGTGCTCCCTCTGCTACTCTTGCGGCTGATGATGGTGATGTATTATTCTCTGACGTAAATCTTCTTGTTGATTACTTAGTATTCCCTTCAAGAGTTCAGGAGAGTGTTCGTGAGAAAACACAGTCCGCTGGTGGTTATGTAATGGATTTCATTAATGTTGAAAATATCCAGAAAACCTTAGCTAATGGAACTGCGAATACAGAACAACAGTCTGAATTCAGAATTAATATGATTAATCAGGAAGTTCATTATGTCCAGTTATTCAAACAGCTTACAACTTATGCTGATAATAATAACAAGGTACTTTTAGGTCAGAGATGTGACAGTTGCTCCATCGAGGAATATCAGGTAAATGTTAACGGAATTGATATGTACAATTTTGGTTTCATCTTTAATCCAGTTGAACAGTATAATCAGTTAGGATATGTCTTAGGACGTGATGTTCAGGTTGTATCTCCATTCTATGTTGCTGATACTAATGTTGAAGCTTCTATGATTTCACCACCTCCACAGGGTATTCTTGGAAAATACAAACCACTTGGTCTTGATTTAAGAAATGGTGAACCAGTCATTAGAGGCGGTGGTCGTGTTATTGGTGAATATCCTATTAGGTGGATTTACAAACGTAAGCCACACGGACAAGTCAACTCAACTATTGCTGAAACCCCACAGATTGGTCAAGCCGAAGAAAGTGGATACAATCTTAACTTCTTTGTTGGTGTTACCAGATTAGTCAAGGTTGTTTCATTACCATCTGGTGGTATGAATGTAATGGTTTCTGACTTATAAACTTGTGATACCATAATTTTTTTCTCTATTAATATTAAATGCCGAAATTTACTGCCGATAAGTTCAATACTCTTCTCGCCAGACAATTAAATATGAAAGTTGAATTGAAAGATATGAAAGCTCACGAAACTATTGTTAATGATGGAACTTTTAAAAAACAAATTAAAAAAGAAGAAGAAAAAAAAAAGATAAAGAATATTGAAGAAATATTCGATAAGGGTAAGAAGAAGTCTAAATAGTTTTCTTTCTTTGAGCTGGAAGTCTGATAGTTTTTTCTCCTGATGAATATGTAGGTTGTGTTACAATACTCAATCCAGCATTTTCATTGAATTCATCTACTTCTGTTCTTCCTTTTTGATATGTCTTAATCTTTTTAGCAATACCTAATTGTTTTAATTGTTTAGCATTTGTTTCATCATCTTTAAATTTCAGCATAGCTCTTAATTCAGTTAATCCAGTTTTATTTACAGTAACAGTATTTGGAACATCCAACCATTTGGAAAACCAATCTGGAATTGTAAATTCTTTTTGTTGTAATGAAGCAGGTATTTCCAACTTACCAAGTTCTCTTAAATATTCTTGACTTAACAATGAAATGTCTTCATCCATCATTACTTCTTTACCAAACTGTTTTGTGTAACCAGTAATATATTGTCCTACTTCATCATCTCCTACTTCATTCCAAGCTAATAGTTCCCTACTAAAATCTCCGTTTTCAAATCCTAAATATGTATTCATTTCAAATTCAACTAAATCCATATCTAAATCATCATCATCATTTAGTTTCAATCCACTTGCTTCTATTTCTTTTCTAATTATTGGAATATTTCTATCACCATCAAATGTTGGAAATGTATAACTTCTGGTATCAGGAACTTTTGTATATTCTTTCTTTGTAAATTGACTACCATCTACTGTAAACATTGGAAACTCTGTATTTATATCATAAGCAAACTTATCATCTTGTAACTCTGTTAATGTTTCTTTTACACCTAAAATCATTCGTGCGTTGTTCATTCTTTCCATAGTTACTGGATAACGAGCATACTTACCTTCTGATACAAAATTTTGTACAAAAGCAATAAATGCGTCTGGACTACCAATTCGTGATAATCCAGCTATCCAAACTAATGAAAGTAGTGAAGTAAATAAAAAACCATATGCTCTATCTTTAATATAGATACCATACAATGCCCAGAACCACCACCAAGCTCGGTCATATGCTCCATACATATCCCATCTTATAGCAGTATCAACACCATCCCATCCATTCATTATTTCTTCTGTTGTTTCTTTCTTTTGTAAAGGTTTATCCTTTGTAGAGAGTTTAGGTGGTTTTTTCAAATTTTCCAAAAAATTAGGTGGAAGAATTTGTGAAACTTTCGGAGGTGACGGAAGTGACGCAGGTGACGACTTTTTAGAAACTTTTTTCGCTGGTTCAGATTTTTTCCCAAACGGTTTTATATCTTTAAATCTTTCACTAAACTTCAACATAATTTCAATAAGTTGAGGTTTAGAAAATTTAGCAATATTTGTAATGTTAGATGAGGCGATAACTTTTTTCAGTTCATCTCTTGGATAAGTAAGTAATACTTTTCTTAACGTTTCCTTATTAGACATATAACATTACTAAATAAAAAAAATTTACACAATTAATCAAAATCCACAACAATCCTTTTGAACCGTTGTATAGGTGGATTTAACTTTTCGATTTCGTGTATAACATCGTGCTTCTTATTCTTGTTGACCTTCATATAATAATTGTAAACACTACTACGTGATATTTTAAAGATTTCCTGTATGTCGTCTACTGTTCTAAATAATTTTTCAGTACGACCTTCGAAGTAATCTTGATATATAACTTTGTAGTGGTATGTATTTTGATTTTTTGAATTTCTGGAACGTCCCATAATAAGTAAGTTGTTCGTTTTATTTTTAAGTAGCGAAATTAATTTTGGATTTTAATCGTCAAGGAATAACTGTTCTTCATATAATCCCATTGCTTTGAGTTTATCAATCACCGCCTCACGATTAAATATCATATACTGACCCTTGTTTGTTTTGATTTTGTTGAATAATTGTGTAGCACTCATCTCATTATCAAAGTCTTGTTTCTTGATAGGAATATAACGAATACTTTGACAGTATGCTTCATAGTGTTGAAACATATCACGACACGACATTTTACTGTTGTGTTTGTATTTCTCAAATACATACTCACTATTGAATAGGTGTTCAATGAATAACCACGTTGTAGGAATAGAACTTTCAAGACACCGTTTGTAATACTTAGTCTTAGGAAACTCTTTCCATACCTTGTTCTTGATATCTCTTTTCATCAGGTCATTATACCAAAGTTTGAGTGCTTTGTTGTTGAGGAATGCTGGAACAGTTTTGGTAATGATATCATCTTTTGCTGGATGAGCACATTCAAATGCTACGAACCTACGATTGGTATCACTGATTTTCATAACAGCTTCATTGTTTGTTGTGAGCCAGTATCTTGTATAATCTTTCAATACCATATCAGATATATACTTCTCTTTACAAGTCATTCTCTCACTGGTAATTCTGTTCTTCAATCTCTCATAGATTGGTGCGGTTGCCTTACCTTCACCCTCATCAATATTGATAAGTAATCTGTTCTTACCGATTGCGTTGAAGTTATGAAACAAATCACTTTCAGGACTACCAGTTTCATAGTAATACTTTTCACCTATCATAGTACCCACTGCGTTAGTCAGTAAATTTTTACCGACACCTTCACCACCCTTGTTTATCAACATAGTCTGTGACTTTACATCAGGGTGAATAAAGAATTGTGCGACCCAGTCTTGAAGATAATTTTCACAATCATCAACAAGGTCACTTCCATCATCAACGATGAAACGAATGTGAGATTTGATAATCTCATAATCCTGATAATCCTTGTCGGTGAAATCATCAGGAATAGTAGTAATGAAGAAACCTGTGAATAGGTTGTAGATATCACTTGGAACAGTATTCAAATTAGGATGAAAGTCCAGTCTATCAACAATCCGTTTCTCAGGGTCTAACAAGTAGTTGAATATAAATCTTTTAGGGTTCTTACCTTCTCCGAAAATGTCAAAGGTTCTTGACCCAGCTTCTTTCCAGTCCTCAAACATAGAAACTAATGAACTGCGATTTACGAGATAATACCCATCTTGTTGTGTTTCAAGTAAGAATTTATCTGCTTGAATAACTTTGTGAACTCCGTATTGGTCTTCAAACCTATCACGGTAGTATAGATATTCTTTCTTATCATCTTCACAGTTGGCTTGTTTGAAATTCTCAATGTATTCTTTTGGTATATCGAGTAAGTCATCCATTGGTTTGAGAGCCATTTTTATCCCAAACTTTTCTGCGACCTCATCAATAATCTTTTGAATATTCTCAACCTCGTGGAACTTCTCCACATAGAAACCATCGTGAAGGTCAGCGAAACACTTGATATGATTTTTCTCAAAGTATTCCATAATCTTACTGAGGTTGTCCCATTCCCATTTGTGATAGAGATATGCGAGAAACTTACCCTTACCGTTTGGTAACTTCTTCTTCTCTTCATACACAGGGTCACCCTTGTATTTCTTGGCGAGTTTGATAAGGAAGTCATCTTGTGCTTTGAATAATCTTTTTGTATAAAACTGTTTTGCTGTGTGTCGGTCACAGTTGTTCTGTTTCATATAGTGAGAGAGTAACTCCTCACGATTATCACAATAACGATTGACTGCTGGAACATTCATATCGTGGAATTTTAGTAGGGCTCTGACCCAAGTCCAAGAAGCGTTCATCATATCAATATCATAGTAGAACTGATAAGATAAAGTATTTCTTGTTTTTCTTGAAAACATACACAATCCTCTTTCACATACATTACGACCGTCAAGAGTATCACCCCCCTGATGATATAAGGGGGTAAAATTCCATCCTTGTCTGGCTCTGAATAATCTTTCTAAGGCTATAACATCATAATCTTTTAATTGGTCTTTATAATCTCTGAGTAATTTTTTTGCGAGAGGAACGTTAAAAGTTTCGGTTCTGCGTTGTTTAGTCATTTTATAAATATAATGTGTATCCTTATTTTTAAATGGAAAAAAAAATTCAACTTTTTTTTTTTGAGGAGAATTACATATAAAGATATACATTAACCAAGTTGGTGAAAATTCAAAATTTACACAAACTGGGCTCAAAATACTTTTTTAAAAACCGTCACTTTCGTCACTTTCGTCACTTTTATAATAATCCTTCTTTACTTGCTTGTTTAACTTGTTGGTCAACATTTTGAAGGACACCTTGTTCTGCGATTTGAACATCAGCATCAGCAAGCATAACAGTAGGTTTATCAGCTGGTTTTGTAATCTTTAATAAGATTGTTGAATTAGGTTGTAATGAAACATCAGTTAAATCTGGATTTACAACATTAACATTAACATAATTTACAGATTTTGGATTTGATAATTTATGAGTAATAAAATTTCTATCAGCAATAAAATCCTGATTTGATAATGAACTTTTAGGTATCATATCAAGAATACCTAATTCACTTGATTTACCTGCTTCATCATCTTGATTTATAATATCAGATAATACAAGCATATATCCATCAGTTGATAATACAGGAAGATTATCAGCAAGTAATTCATCACCAGTGGTTTGAACTGGTATCATAGTACAAAAATCATATTCACTTCCTTCATATGAAGCAACGGCTCCTTGTTGTTTTACTTCTGGAATAGCAGGTGGCCCAGTAGCTGCGGCTTGTATTACTTTATTTACATTATTATTAAAACTTACATTAGCGATACTTACATCACTTAAACTGAAAACTTGTGCGTCTGGTAAATCTGGTAGTTCTCTGAATTGGTCACCCATTGGCCCCTTCGTTCCACCGACTTTTCCATATGAATTGTAAAGTGTCGAAACAAAAGGTGCTAAACTTGTATCTACCTTTGCCCCAGTTGTTACACCAGTTAAACTTTCATTAGTTCCAAAGAAATTTTGTGATGTATATTTTGTTGGGTCAGCCATTTGTTCATAACTAAATCCTAATCTACTCCACATAGTTGTGCTCCAAGCTGTTTTAGCTAATTTATCATTACTGAAAAAATCTCTGAATGTTCTGAAATCATCTGTATGTAATGTAGGAGCTTTTGTATTGTCTGGTGTTACAGGATTTGGAACATCACGTTGTTCAAGAGCAGTTTCATATGCCCAGTTAAAAACAAGAATACCAGAAGTTCTCATCATATAACTTTCAAGAGCATTTTGAATTCTTCTTACTTGTGCCTGTGTATAATCAGCAGCAGGAGAACTTGAAGGAATATGGTAAGGATATGTTTTATTCCAGACATCAGCATATTGACTGTTTCCATCATATTGAGTTTTACCTTGTGCGTAGTAATTAGGTAATCTTTTAAGGAATACACATTCTTGACCAGGATTTGATAATGCGTTACCTCTTTTATCGTGAGATGGAATTCTTTTTGGTTCGTGTAAATGTTGAAATCTATATCCACTTCTATCGCCATCATAATCAAGTTTTAAGGATGTAGTTCCGACTTGTGTTCCAAGTTGAAATAAATCATAGTTCTGATATTGGGTGGCTTGGTCAAATGTTCCAGTACCAGCATTTGTTTCAAATATCATTCCAAATCTTGGATTGGCTACATTAGCATCTCCTGGTGGAATTGGGCCGAATACTTTTTCAAATTTACTTGTATCAGTAGGGTCAAGAGGAGTTCCAGCAGCATTAGTTCCATATAAAGCATTTTTAGCAACATAAAATAAATCAGTCATATGAAATGGTTTTATAGCAACAACCGCTGGAACTGTATCATCAGATACTTCCAAAGCTCCAAAACGTGGTAAATTATTCATCATATCTAAATTAGCTTGAACTAATCTGGTATCAGGCTGTCCACCAGGAGGAGGGCCATTAGAATTCCATAAAGGATTTATAATTGGTTCATCGCCACCTAAATTTTCCTGCCAACCTTGTGGTAAAGTTTGAACAAATCTTAAAGTTGTATTATTTGATACCGTACCTCTATTTGTATTGTTTCTTCTTCTTTCTTCATATCCACTTTCCTGTGTATTTTCAGGATTTTTAATTCTATTTATTTGGTCAGTTATTAACTGTCCAAGTGAAGTAACAGTATAAATACCTTTTGGAATTTTGATATTCGCTTTACCAACTAATGGAACAAGGAAATGTTGAGCAAGAGTAGGGTCATATTCATCAAGTTGTGCTTTTATAACACCACAAAGAGGTAAAATGTTTTCAGTATGTCCAAAATAATCTGAATTAATTACTCCTAAATCATCTGCTGGATTAATTTTATCAGGATTGAATGTCGCTCTGGTATCAACTAATACATTGTAATCTGTAATTTTTGTAGGGTCACCTACTTCTGTCGCAGGAACTAAATAAGAAGTATCTACGGAATAATAGTTGAATAGTATAGTTTCGGAAAAATCTTCATTGAATTCTATACTTTGTCCAGTGATACCCTGTTTATTTATAAGAGAATTCTGAACTTGTATAGTAGAACCAGCAGGAATATTTAAATCATCTACTTTTACTTTCCATCTATTATTAGTTTGATTTCTTTCAACAGCATTAGCACAATTTAAGTCAATATACTTGGTAGCCATTTATACTTTTATAAGATATTATTTTTTATATTTTTCCCAGATTGCTTTATCAACACGACGAGCAGGGCCGCCCATTATCACAGAAGCTAATCGAGCTCTCGCCCAACTTTCCGCTGTCTGATTAGGTCTTGAACCAGCAGAATAATATGCTCCACGACCTTTACTTAAAATTTGGTCTATTCCTGCTTTTGAAATAATGTTTTTAGATATAAATGATGTATTACTTATTTTGGTATTGTATTTTTTCTCAAATCTCTCTGCGTGACTACTTCTCTTACTCTGGAAAGATTTTACTTTGGGTCTTGGCTTACCCTTTTTAATACTTTCTATTTGTTTCTTTCTATCTTCTTTTGATAAAGATTTAGGAACATACTCCTTGTTAACTTTACGACCGCCGATATCAACTTTTGGTTTTGTCATATAATATTGCTTAATAAATTTATTTGTTCAAATTTATTTCTAAATACAAGGTATATGAACTTCAATCTAATCAGTCCTACAACAAATGGAAATGATTACACTATTAACTTCAAAGACCCTATCACTATACCAGCAAATAGTAAATTATCATTGAACTGGGTTGAGTTAAAAAGACAAGGTTCAATAGTTTTTGATGATGACCAAACAATTAGATTTGATAGTATTGCTACTTTACCTACATTAAAACCATCTGATAATACAGCTAATACAATTACATTTACGGCTACCATCAAAAAAGGATTATATACTTTAACAGAATTACAAGCTGAAATAACTAAACAAATGAGTGCTTCGCTGGTGCTTCCTAATTTTAACATAGGGACAACTGTGGACGGCACAATTGTGGAGAGATATACTTCTGTTACTTCATTAGGTAAGAATATAAGACAAAATGATGGTAAAGTAGGAGTAGTATTATCAGAAAATTTTTTAGCAGATAGTGAGTTAGAAGAGTTACAATTAAGTACAGCAAATCAACACGATGCTCAATCAGCAGCTGACCTTTTTTACGTCACAAATAATAATAATGGTGCTTATGATAATTATGCTAATTTAGACCTTCATTTTGATTTTTTTAGAGGAAATTGTAAAAATGATACATCTAATTTTAATGGATACGCATTATTTGATAGTAACGTAACTATTGATACTCTTGTAGGAAAAATAGGTTTTGGATTAGTAGGTGCTGAATATACAGATGGAATAGCTCCTCCACCTACAAGAACAACTGGTAATAATCCACCTCTACTTGACGCAGGTTCTGGTGTTCCATTAACTTATATATGGGTTGATTGTGATAAGGCTGGTGGAGATTTAGTAGTTTATATGGCTGAAAATGCCACAGGAGAAAGTGTTGATACTTGGACAAATCCTAATCAGCAGATTACTAAAATGGCTCCTGTATTAAGATTACCAGTTTCTACAACATTTAACACAACAGATACTTATAGACTTTTATTTGGTATGGAAATTAAAACAACTGAAACACAAACTCCTGAACTTGTTTGGAAAATAGCTTCATATGAAGGAAGAGAATATAAAGAACTTTATAATAGTGATACCGCAAGAAGAAACTTACAATTTGATATGTGCGTATCAAGTAGTGTTACTTATGATAATGCTACTGCTATAAATTCACAAATTCCTTTTACATTTCAAATGAGTGCTACAAATCAAAATGAAGGTTGGGAAGAAGTTTGTATGACTGCTATTGATAAATCTCTGGATGGGACTGGTGGTGCTTTTCCAATAACAATAGTTAGAGAATATAAATTAACTATTAGTGAAGAATTAGGAAAAGTTTTAAATTTAGCTGTTGAAAATAAAGAAGCAGTAATTTCAGAATTATATCCTAACGCTTGTAATGATGAAGCAAAGATAATAAATGCTGAATTAGATTTTAACTGGCGTTCTCATAATTATTCCATATTTATTAACTTACCAACAAATAACTATAAAAATATAGAGAAACAACGAGATGGAGGATTTAAGAAATCTATACTTGGAAATATTCCATCTCCCTTTACAACTGGTACAGTTATTGAAAATGCTGGAAGTGATGCTGGTGAGGTTATAGCAATTTATCAACCATATCAACCAATAGTAAGTTCTTTGAAAAACAATGAATTACAAACTAATAATTTATCAATCAAAATTGTAAATATGGATAATGAAACACCTGCTACTGATATTGATAGGTCAGTAATTAATTTTACAATATCAGATGAAAAGTGACGAAAGTGACGAAAGTGACGACTTTTTAAAAACTTTTTTTTTTTATTTTGTATAATTATATGGTTAAAGTTGGCGGATATGATTATTCAAAATCTACTAATCCAAGTAAAAAACTAATGGTTGTTGTTGAAAAAGGTGGAAAGAAAAAAACAATTCATTTCGGAGCAAGGTCAATGGGTCACTTCAAAGACCGCACTGGTATATGGAAAAGTAAAGACCACAATGACGCAACTCGAAGAAAGAGTTTTAGAGCGAGAATGGGTGGAGTATTAAAAAAAGATGGTAGTAAGGCGGTTAATGATGTATTTTCACCTGCTTATCACGCTTTAAGAATTTTATGGTAGAATTATTTTCTTGTAAAAAAGTATATGGTTTCCAGAGAAATTTTGAATTCACATCCAATATCTACTCTTAAAAAAGAGATTGGTAAAGTTAATATTAGGAATTATTCCAAATTAACAAAACCTCAAATTGTTGAATTAATGATGAAGTATAAGGAAAGATTTGGTCACATTAAAATGGCTGATAAAAAAGCTCGAGCCCCTCGTAAAGCAAAACCAAAAATTCCTCAACCTCCACCAGCACCAGCACCAAAAACAGGTTCAGCACCAAGTGGTAATTTAGGAGCAGATATAAAAAAAACAGCAAGACAGAAAGCACAAGATAGAACTGTTAAGAAAAGTAAAGCATTGAGAGCAGCAACAGCAGCCGCAAAGGAAGGAAGAGCCAGAACCGCACAGAGAAGTCAAGTCAGTGACTTTTTAGGACAGATAGGTGGAAGTGGTAAATCAGAAGCTGTTAAGAAAACTGCTGGTAAAAAATTAGAACTCGCAGGAGGTAAACCACCAAAAAAGAAAGCATCACCTGCCCCAGAAGCAGGAGGTAAACTTACACAAGCAGAAATGAATTCTATGACCCCAGAAGAATTATTTTCAAGATTACCTTCAACCGCTACATCAAATGTAACCGCAAGATTACCACAACAAAGCACACAACAATTAGTAAAGAGATATTTTAAGGTTTCCAGAGCACTTGAAAGAAAAGTTGAAGATAGGATAGAACCATTATTAGGTAAACCAAAAGAATTAGTAAAAGCAATGGAATTTATGCCTGATGCCCCTGCTGGAAATAGTATGGGTAAAACAGGAAAAACATATATAGTAAATGGAACTAAATATTCATTAAAGAATAATAATTCAGCTATAAGTGCTTTATACCCATATACTAAATTATATGCTCAACTTGGTAGTGAAGTAGATTTTAGTAATTTGAAAGCAAGAGCGGAAAGAGTATTAGAACAATTAAGGGAAGAATTAAGAAATAAAAGGTCACAAGTTGAAAAAGCAATTGAAGATTATGTTAAATCAAAAGGTTATGACCCTAAATATTTAAAATATTTTACTACTGATGGTAGTATTCATTTAGCTACAATGGAAGATGACCCCAACAATCCAAAACAAGTTGTTTATAGAGGAGGTTTAAATAGTCCGAGATTTATTGCTGAAAATTTTGGTAACTTTGCTAATTACCTAAAAGCCGTCAAGGATGGTACATATGAAGAAAAAGTAGACCAGAGATTAAAACCAGCAACAAAAGAAAAGGGTAATCCTGAAATAAATCCTACAAAAGAACAAGTAAGAGAACAACAAGAAAGTTTACAAATATTAGAAAGATTTAGAAGATATGCCCAAACTCAAAGATATGATAGAGCTGGTAATATGCGTATGTTACAAGATAAAATAAAATCTCATAAACAGAAATATCAAGATATTGACGCATTCCAAGAAAAATATCCTGAAAGATATGATGCTCTTAAATTTAAATAATCTTAACTAATAGTATGACCCCTACAAAAGTTTATAACCACTATTCATACTGGGAAAGATTTGTTTACTGGATACAAAGTTTTTTCGAATAGAATACTATATGTTCGATTATGTTCGATATGGTGATTTACCATATGAAATTCAAATTATGATTTTAAAAATGGGATTAGAGCATCCTATTGCTAAAATTATAAAAGATTGTAAGAAATCATTACCTAAACCAATTATACCTCCTGAGCAGGGTTTTATTGCTAATTATTTTATGTTTCAAATTAGTAATGGAGAAATTTTGGGATTATGTGAGTACACAGAAGATTTACGTGACTGATATAAAACGTGATATAGATAGATTACATAAATTAACACATACATCAGATTTCGGTGATTTACTTGCTGATATAACTAATTTTCCTGTGATTGTTGAAAAGTTACTGGATAAGTATACATTACAAACAACAATTACAATAATGGATACAATAAGAGTTATATTCAAGTTTTATGGTTGTGACACACACTTTATGTGGAGATTTACAGATGAATACAATAATTTGATGGATTTGAAGATAAATAAAGCTTTATATTCAAAATTTTCATACATAGAAGTACGAAAACAAGTAGAGAGAGATTTAGATTACTATCTAACGAAAACGTGTTGTTTTACAGAATTTAGACAATTTCTAATTTTAGCATTGTTTTTTTTTGAATTTCCATTAAGGTTATCAAACTGGATAAAATTTAGATTAGAATTCGATGACTATGAAAACTTAACTGAATATGATGATTATCCTTTCTACATAGTAGTCCAAAAAACAGAACCATATTTTATATTTAATAAATACGAGGATGGAGCTTTTAAAGGACAACTTATAAGAAAAATAAAAAATCATAAAGTTCACAAGTTAATGGTTAAATACTGTATTAACCTTTCTATAAACAAATCACATTTCTTAACAAATAAAAGTGGTAAACCTATTACCGCAACTAATTTGTCGAATGGTATAACAAATTTTACAAGGGACTATTTTGGAAAATCCATATCTTTAAATAATTTGCGTATACAATATCAACAATACAAAAAAATTATAGAGCCAGAACTTGAAATTAAAGATAAATTATTTTCCTTGTGATTTCATCGCCTTCTTATGAGCCGCCGAGAAACTCATACCACTTTTTATATCTCTTCGCATCGCAGCCATATGTTTTGCTGAATGATGTTTTGAATGTTCTTTCAATTTTTTTTCCATAGCTGCCGAAAAAACTTTTTTTTTTTCCGTCACTTTCGTCACTTTCGTCACTTTTTTCTTGGAGCTCATTGCTGGTTTGTCAGCCATTTCTGTTCCATAAGCCATATTAATAATATAAAATTAGATTTTATTTTCTCAATTGAATAGTATATGAGCTTTCAACAATTACTTCAAAGTTATTCTCAGGACATCACAGCTAAGGATAATCAAGCAAATGAAGCCAACGAAGAAAACGTAGACAGAAAAGCATCTACCTTACAGGAACAGATGGAGCATCATCTTGAAGCATTTAATTCTGCTTCACAAGATTTAATAGGTGCTTCTGGTGCTTATCATCTTGGTAGAAAGATTTACAACAAATATAAAGGTAAAAGAGCAGACGCATTAGAGAAAGCACAAAAAGCAAAAGCAGAAGCTACTGACCCTAATAAACCTTCTGGTGAAGCAGGTGAAACTTCTAAACCTACTGGTGATGGTAACGCTGACCCTGTTTCTAATGCTGGTGGTGGTAGAAGTGCTGAAAACCCCAGAGCTGGTGACTTCAATGAAAGCGGTGCTGCTGGTGACCCAGTAAGACCTGAACCTACATTAGAAGAAAAAGCAGATGATGTTCAAGCCAGATTTAGAGCACTCAGACAAAAAGCTTCACAACCATTTGAAGCAGAAGCGAAAGAGCCTGTTCCAGCATCAGAGGCTTCTAACACCAGTGGTATAGGTATCCCTAAAAGAGATACGCCTGTTAAAGCATTCGGAAAAGAAGCAGAGAGATTTCAAAATAGGTCAAATCAAATAGAAGCAAAAAAAGCAGCACCAGAGGCGGAGCCCGCAGCTCAACCAGCTAATCCAGTTCGTGGAGAAACCGCACCAGCCAGACCTGATGAAGCACCTAATAGAAATACTACTGTTAGAGAAACAAATATTGATGAACCACAAAGTTTTAGAAATGTTGTTCCTGGTGAAAGTGACCCATTTTCTGCTCCTCGTAGTTTAGGACAAACATCAGTAGAAAATGATTTAAGTAGAGATGTTGGTAGTGGATTAAGAGGTGGATTAGAAGAAGCAGGAGCTAACTCACAAAGATTAATTGGTGGAGTAGGAGATGGTGTAGGTAATATTGTAAATCAGGTTAAGAATAAAGTTGCTTCAAAGGTAGGTGAAGGATTAGGTGATGATATGGGTTCAATGCTTACCGCCGATAGTGTACTTGATGCTATACCAGTTGTTGGTGAAATTGCTGGTGTAGTAACTGGAATAATGGGATTAGTAGATGGATTAAAGGGTGACCCTGCTGCTAATAGAAATAAAATTGCTGGTTCAGCTGTTGGTGCTTTATCAAGAGGTTCTGCTGGATTAGATGCTACTGCTTTAACACAAGAAGGAGCTTCCGCCAAAGCCACAATGGTATAATGCGTTTATAAATATTATTTTTTTTCTTAATATATTACAATGTCGGAAACAAAAGAATTAAAAACAACAAATTACCTTCGCCAGTATCAAAGATTATATTATCGTAATAACAAGGAAGCTTGTTTAGAATACCAAAAGAAATACAGAGCAAATCCAGAGAATAAAGCAAAGAAAGCCAAATGGATGAAAGAAAATTCACATAAGTATTGGAGAACTTATATGGAAAGACATCCAGAAAAGTATAAAGCATCACAGGAGAAATGGAAATTAGAAAATGCTGATAAGTGGAATAAGTATATGAAAGATTACAGAAATTCAGCAAAAGGTAAAAAAGTTATGAGATGTGCGAATTGGAAACAAATTGGTATTGTTGATGAAGATTTGGAAAGTGTATACGATGTTTATATCAATGAAACTCATTGTTGGATTTGTGACAAAGAATTCCAAGATAACAGAGATAGACATTTAGACCACGACCACGAAACAGGTGAAATTCGATATATTTGTTGTCGAGATTGTAATATTCAAATACTCGCAAATAAACAAAAAAAAAAATGTAAGTAAATAATACTATGACTGAAATGTGGGAGCCTATTGACGCTGAAAGTATCTTTATTAAACCTGAACCAAAAACAGAAAATTTAGATTTGATGGTTGTCAGTGATACAGAAGAACCTCCTCCACCACCAAAGAAAAAACGTGTTCTTACCGCAAAACAAAGGGAAGCATTAGCAAAAGGTAGGGAACGAGTAAAAGCAAATAGAGAAGCAAAACTAAAATCAAGTGTTGAACTCAAACAAGAGCAAAGAGCTGAAAAAAAAGAAAAAAAAGCCGTACAACTTTCTATCAAGGAACAACGTCGGATAGATACAAGGAAGAAAAAAGAAGACCAGATAGTAGAAGACTGGGAGAAGAAAAAATATACGACGCTATCATCAATGAACGATATGAACTCATATAATACATTGGAAGCATACCTTGATACTATTAGTAGAGAAGATATTTTAGATAAGGGTAGATTAGAAAAAAAGTTAAAAAATATGGTTGGATATCTACAAAAAAAAATCTCTACCTAAATTAAATGAGTAACGACTATACCGTATATCCATTAAAAATAGACGATGATAAACTTGGTGAAAAAGAAAAAGAAATAATTCCTAATCTTGTACATTTTAATGTTATGTTAGGTAAGATTAGAAGCGGCAAAAGTGTGCTTTTACAAAATTTATATTTATCACCTCGCTTTTTTGGGGAAGACTATCAAGTAAAAATTTTAATATCGCCATCAGTTCATAATGATGTTCAGATGAAACATATGGTCGAACATTTTGATTTTGTATTTGATAGTTATTCAGAAGATTTACTGAATACAATTCTTGATATGATTAAAGGGGACGAAGAAGATAATCGATATCTTTTAGTTCTTGATGATATTATGGGGGATGCTGGATTTATTATGAAAAAGAATGGTAAACAAGATGCTTTTTCCAGTATGATTACAAAGTATAGACATATTGGAAGTGAAACATTAGGAACAGAAGGTAGATTAGCGATATGCTTAACCTGTCAGCGGTATAAATTCTTGACCCCTACAATAAGACAGAATATTCAAGGTTTTCACATTATGGGTAGTTTTCCAGAAAGTGAATTAAAAAAAATCGCAGATGATTATTCATTTATTGGCGGAAGTGAAAAAGAATTTTTAAGAATATTCAATGAAAGTAGAAAAGAACCATTTGACTTTTTATACATAAACATACCACGACTTGAAGCTTATAGGAATTATAAAGATTTAATATGGAGCAGTGATACTAATATGAAAAAACCTGTAAGTGAAACAAAAACCGAAGAAATTATAAGCGAAGCAAATAAAGAAAAAAATGAAAAATAATTTCTAAACATTAGTTATATGTCTGGAACTTTAATCTGTGGAAAAACAACTGGTAACGCCGTTGTCCCTGTTCAGGTCAATGCTGATGGTACTCTTGAAATGACTGCTGAAATAGATAGTTCAGCTCTTGCGAAAGAAACTACTCTTGATAGTTTTAGAACAGATAACGCATCTAATTTAGGAGTTATAGCTACTACCCTTGATGATGGAACACAAAAGGCGATGTGTATGGGTAATGATAGTGGTTTAAGTCAAAAACAAATATTAGTTAGTAATACTGGGGTCGTCCAAACATTAGATAGTGAAGTATTTGGTAAGACATCGCAAATAGCTAATCAAACTACATTAAGTAATACTAATGAAGCAACTATTATAGCAAACCAAACTAATGGTACACAAATAGCAACAGTAGGAAATACGGTTGGAGATGGAAGTGGAACTGCTACACATTTAAAAACAGCATCAGATGGCTCTGTTCACGTTGTTGTTGAAAATTCTGATAATGTTTTAATAAAAGGTGTCCAAGATGGAACAACAACCCAAAAAGATGCTAAAACCAATTCTAATGGTGATTTAAGAAGTGCTCTTATAGGTAATACAGCGAAAGACGGAACTGGTGATAATTATTATGTTTTAGTTGATAGTGATGGGAAATTAGAAACATCTGGCGGTGGTGGAGGCGGTTCTGCTAATACAAATTTATACCCTACTCTTGCTTCAATCACAACAGCTACAAATTTTGCTGGTGGAATAATTAATAGTAATTATATAGATTTGACTAATGCTAAAAATGTATTTGTTAATTGTATCCATACTGGTGATGCTGCTGCGAGAAGTGATTTCGGACAAGATGTATCTATAAGTATGGAATTTACTGACGATAATACTTCTACTGTATGCTATTCAGGTTCTTCTAACCCTGTTTTTGCTTTTGCTACTATTGATGCCGAAGGAAATTCAACTGGTGTAGCCGTTGCTGAATTAAGTTTAGGTAATAGAAGTGATGCGAGTGGAGCAATTAAAGGAAAGTTCGGTCGTGTTTCTTGTGTAAATAATAACAATTCTGGAAACTCAACTGCTTATGCTGTTACTTTCAAAGTAGTTATTGATGGTATTTAGAAAGCGGAAATAGTAGGACACAATACAGCATTTATATTTACATTAATTAATATATCGCCAGTTTCAGTAGGTGGAACATAATTTACTTTAATCACCTTACCAGCAGTTATCAATCCATCAAGGACATAAGATAATTGCTGATAAGCTGTTGTAACTAAAAATTCACCTATACTTGCTTGTATTGTTGTGGATGGGTCAAACTCATATACAATAATCTTTCCACCAGGAGCATAAGCAGCAATATGTATATCTCTAACAATCAACTGTTTTCCTGCTGGAACTTTAAAATAAGCAAAGTGACTTACATTTTCAGTAGCATACATTTTTCCTAATATAGCACCACCACTACCTAAGAAATTTATAGCACCTTCATTATGTGTTAAAGAGCCTACGGATGATATAGTCATTCGGTTTATAGACATATAGTTAACACCTACTGTTCCTGTACCTGTATTAATTGTTATGTTTTCAGTTTGTTCTACACCAGTATCATCTAATCCAGTAAAATTCATTATTCTGGCTCCTGTACCTGCTGGATTGTTATCATTTGTTCCTGTAACTTGAAGTTGAGCATCAAAACCAGTTGTAGTGTATTTGTAATCTTCACCTAATCCAATAGTTTCTTCACTTGCTGGAATTGTTCTTTGTATTCCTTGTATATTGATTTTTTTAAAATCTGATTGAATACCACGAACTAAATCAACTTCATAGTTATTAGCAAGTCTTATCAAGTTTGTATTATCATCAGTTGTTATTGAGGAATTTAGAAAAGTTTGTGTGGAAAACTGTGAAGCAGATGAAAGACTTGTATTAAAGATTATTTCACCAGCAACTCCATCACTATTCACTATTTCAATAGAAAAGTAATTTGATGGAATAGCTAATTTTTTTGAAAAGTTTGTATTTGCTGATACAGTTTTTTCATAATATAGTTGAGAATTTGTATCATTTACACTTTGAAGAGTTGAAAATTTAAGGACAGTATTTTTTGTACATCTTAAATTAAAGTTAATTGTAGTATAGGAATACGCATTGGAAACTAAACTTTTATACCCTTCTGCTGGAAAAGGGCCTGTAATAGAACTACTGTTAAGCCATCGGTAATCTTTGGGTTGGGAATTTAAAGACATATAATATATTTAATATGTTTTATTTTAAAATTAATTTCTTAACATTAATGTATATGAGCCAGCAAGTATCTTCAAAGTTTATTTCACTTGTACCAACTAATGGAACTGAATTCGATTGTAATTTAGGTCAAAAGGTAATTTTCGAGTTACAACCTTCTCTTGGTTTAGTTAAGGGAAGAGATAGTTATTTATGTTTAGATATTCTTAACAGTAGTAGTGACCAAAAGAGATATGGGTTACAACACTCAGCAGGAGCCGATGCTGTCATAGACAGAGTTGATATTTATAGTTTAAGAACTGGTCAGCATTTAGAAACGATGGCCAACTATAATCAGGTAATGTCTATGGCGAACCAGTATTTTTTTGAAGACAAAACTAATTTACAGTCTTTACAGGGTGTAGGTGCTGAAACTAACGTCAATAGTGGAGGTAGTCCAACCAAATGTGTAGCACAGAATATTAATAATAACCAGATTTCACCAGTTGATGCTGCTGGTAATCCTCAGTATAATTTTAGAAGATTTACTGTTCCTCTCAAAGCAGGTATTTTCAGATACTGGGATGAAGAACGTCTTTGTAATGTAATGGGTCTTCAAGGATTAAGAATAGAAATTACACTTTCTTCTCCACAGGAAGCTTGTTTCCAGTTAGAAGCTACTGATGGAACTGTTGGAACTGTTGACTTAGTAACCACTGGTATTACTGTTGATAATTTAGCTGGTGCTGGAACTGTTCTTACTACAACTAATGCTATGAGTGTTAATCAATGTGGTTTAGCTGTCGGTAATCAGGTTGAAATTACTTCAAACGTTGCTGCTTTAAATACAACTATTGCTGCTATTGCTCCAAATGGTGGAGATGCTACTAAATTAGATATTACTCTTGCTAATGCTCAGGCGATTTCCACAGGTATTAGAGTTAAAGTAAGAAATGATACCAGAGCTTTGAAGGTCAGACCTGAATTTAAGGTTTTATCTGTTGCTCCTCCTCAAAGTCTTATAAGTGAAATGGGTAATGGTTTCAATTACGAATTCACAAGTTATGACCATTTTGTAGATAGTTTACCTCTTAACGCCAGAAAACATCTTATTGAATTAAATTCAGTTGCTTCAAGAGCGGTTTGTGTAATGACACAGTTTAGTGATGTAACTAAATTAGGAGGATTAGAAAATTCTTCAAGATATTTTGGTGAAAATCCAGATAACCTCAAACTTAATTCAGTCCAGTATTTCTTAAAGAACAGATTAGTACCTGTAAGAGATTATAATCCACAGGTTACTTCTGAAAAGATTGTTGCTATTAATGAATTGATGAAAGCTCTTTCTTCAATCAACAAAGAACCAAAGGATTTAGGAAATTTTGACGGTGCTAATGCTGATAACTACACAAATGTATTCACAATTGGTAGACAGTTGGCTCGTGACCCTTACTATTATGATTTAGGAAACGCCGAAGGTCAGATTAGACTTGGATTTTCAGCCGCCAGAACAAATGATACTCTCTGTGATACCTTTGTATGGAGTAGAAAGATTGCTTCTGTCAGTGATAGTGGCGGTGTTCAAATCATACTTTAAGCAAAAAGTGACGAAGTGACGAAAGTGACGGTTTTTAAAAAACTTTTTAAAAATTTATTTCAAAATTTATTTTCTGTATAAAGAATATAGCCAATGCCTGTCCAGAAAATAAATTTCTCTATACCTGCTATTAACGAACAAGCCACCACAATCAATAGTTCTAACAAACTTGCTGGTGGTTTTTCATTCAACAAAGGAACTGCGAATGTTCGATTTTCTATCTCCGCACAGGATAGAATGATTGATACCAGTGATATGTATCTTACTGGTCAGATTGTTTACGTAGATAGTGCTGGTGACCCAATCCAGAATGCCGCTGCTCTCGCCAGAGCTAACTATAACACCAATAACGGTGCTAACTTAACAAGGTCTTGTAATACCAACATTTCTAACTGGTCTGGTGTCCAGAACGCTGTTAAGAGAATTTTTGTTCAGAGTAAAAAGACTTCTGTTGAAATTGCTCAGCACAATAACTATCCTATGTTTGTAGGATTAAGAGAAGGTTGGACTAAATCTGATGCTGATTATTTAGTATCTCCACTTGCGAGATATCAAGCTGTTGGAAGTCAAGCCAGACACTCAAATAGATGTCAATCTGTAATGAGTGATGCTACAAATGCGAGTGGTGGTTCTTTCGGTAACATTACTAACTTTAATGATAAGCATTATGGTAGACCTTTCAGTTTCAAACTTGATACTGCCTTACTTAACAATCTTAAACCTCTTCATTTAGGTAATGATTATTTAGGTGGTCTTATTATCAACCTTGAACTTAACAATGATGCTGGATATTTCTATGAAAGATTTGCTGAGGATGGAGCTAATCACCCATCTGCTAATGGTACTTTTTACATTATTAAGAATTTAAGATTACAGGGTAGATTTTTAGTCCCAACTCCTGCTGACTTATCTTCATACAGTGCTTCTATGATGCTTAATGATAGAGTTAACCTTGTTAATGATGTTGTTTCATCTGTCAACTCTTGTAAATATACTCCAAACTTATCTGCTGTCAGGTCAATTGTTAACCTTTTCTTAGAACAAGACCAAGAGAACAATGTTAAGAAGAACCAGAGTAACTTCCGTTATCCTTGTGGTTTAAGAGAATATTCACAGAATAAGAATAATATTAGACAGCCAGAAGATTTTGTTGTTCAGGTAACTCCTAATTTACTCACCAAGACTGTTGAAAATGGTATCGGCCCCACTGGCGGTGATAGTTACATTCAGAAGGTCGGTGGTGTCGGTGATGCGGAAGTTAGAAACCGTTTCCAGAGAGCTGTCCTCAACGGTGAATTATCTTCTAAATGTTCCGCTTCATTACAGTTATCTGATAGAGCATATGACGCAGATTATGATAGTACCACAGGAGATGCTAATACTGGTACTCACAATAATACACAGGCTGATTTACTCGGTATCGGTTTAGATTACACACATCACTTCGGTAATACCTCCAACTTTAACAACCAGGATTATGATTTAATCATTAGGTCTGGTGTTCAGTCTGGTGACAGTGATTTACCAACTCAGAGAGCCAATGCTCCTGAAATTATTGAAACTTATGTTAAGAATGTTGCTGGATTTAACTCACAGACATTAGTTAAAACTATAAATTAAAATGTTTGTTAAAGATATATGAAAAAGCAAGAAGTAGAATTAGGTGGAGAAAAATTTAAAATAAAGAAAGGAGCTCTTCACAGACAGTTGAAAGTTCCTCAAAGTTATAAGTTCAATAGAACTGAATTAAACAAGATAAATAAAACAGAATTAGGTAAGTCATTTGATTTCAACGGTAAATCTTTTAAAATGACTAATTTAATGAGAGATAGAGTTACTTTGGCTCTGAATTTGATGCGTCGTAAGTGAATTTAAATTTATTAGAAGTTTTAATCATCGCATCTACGTATTCATCACCGTTTTCCATATTTTTTATTAATTCTCTGATGAAGTATAAAGGTTTTGTTTTAGATTGCTCCATAACATTCCCCTTGCCTACTGGACAGAGTTTTGATTTCAATATAATATTAACATATCGCACACTCTTTTTTTTATCCATTGCTCTTTAAGTATATGAATTATATTTAATTTAACTTTAAATCGAATATAAATCATAATCAAAATCCTTAAAAATGAGAGGAGAGTTTAGGATTAATGAAAATGAATTAACTGTTTCAAATGCCAGGATGAAAAAGTAAAAATGGTAGGTAAAAAACTTAGAAATATGGCGGTTTTTAGTCTTTTACCTACAAATAATATAAATATTTTTTTTTTTAAGTGATTTTATTAAATAACAGTTACTTCATCCACACAATTTTCCAGTAGTCCCTTAATCAATGAAAATGGAACTCGATATCTTTCGTGACGGTTATTACCTCCACCCTGTTTTTGTTCTGGTGTAATATGGTTTTTGACCCTCTTTCTACAATCTGCGTTTCCAAGATTGTTCTGGTGGACTTTCATTCCATTTTTTTTTATTATGAACCCACATTCACCGTCACACTTCTTCGGTTCAAATCCTTTTATGTTAGTCCAAAACCTTGTTCTCTTTTTGTACGGTAATCCATACATACAATAATCAACGTCATAGTAATCAAGTTCTGTAATATAATCTTTCATCTTCCCAGTCTGTGGATTTTCAATCCAGAAATATTTTGGTTTGAAGTAATCCAGTATCTCAAAGACCTTATCAACCATCGGTTTACCCTTTTCATCAATATCCTTGTAGATATCTTCAAGAGTAACTCGTTCACCGTCAGGTCTTATCTTCTTACACACTCGGTTAATCCAACAATCCCTTAGTTTACTCCACCAAAGACAGACTGGTGAGGCGGTAATTACCTCAAATTCTCCTTCACTTCCAAGTGATTTGTAATCCCAAGTCATAATGTTTGTCTGAATATGATGGTCAGACACGTAATCAGTTCCAAATGGACAATTTCCATCCATATCCATATCGACTGATGTAACGTGGTATCCCATTGTCTTCGCAACTTTACCCACTGAGTGTGTTCCACTGAATAGTTCAAGGAGTTTCATTTATATGTATGTCTGCTTTTTTTTCCCCACAATAAACCTAACTTGAAAAATAAAAATTCAGCTTTTTTTTTCCATATATAAAATTTACACAATTCTTAATCATCATTATTCCATAACGCAACTCGGTGACAACCGTTACTCGTACAATCCAAGACATCAGGATGTCCACAACGGTCACATTCTTCTGGTTCTTCGTCACTTGTGTGACCAGAAGTGTCTGTTTCTGAGTATTCAGGAGGACTTTCTTCATCATCGCTTTCATCATCATCATCAGGTTGTAATCCCAAAAGAACCATATCAACAATATAATTTTGACTACGGCTATGTTGTAACCTTATCAACCTGACCAACGCTTTTTGATTATCAGTGATTATTTTCTGATTTTTTTCTAAATCATTCAACCACTTCACAAGTCTGTACATT
>TARA_R110002020_G_scaffold367683_1_pt1 | contig 24816 bp, 19 predicted proteins | sample TARA_R110002020 | Tara Oceans TARA_R110002020 (sample SAMEA4396489) | marine metagenome | biome: Westerlies Biome; feature: [MES] marine water layer (ENVO:01000295) within the mesopelagic zone...; material: water (ENVO:00002006), including particulate matter (ENVO:01000060) such...
CGCTGTCAATCTGTGAACCCCGTTTATGGGTTCACGGCCTAGATGACGACAAGGCTGCTCCAGCCAATCACGCCGCCGAGCAATTTCATGTCGACCTTGTCCTGGCAGATGGTGTTATCACTGATTACGAGCGAGAGTTCATTCTGAATCCGCCGACGGCAAACGACCTGATCGATCAACTGATAGATCGGATTATCAAGGACTTGTTTGCGTCTTCCCAGGATGGCGAATTAGACGGAAACGAGCTTGCGGCTCTTGATCAGGCCTTTACCGGAAATCCGGTAGTCGAAGCCGTTTACAACCCGGCAAGGGCGCAAGAGATCGCGGCTGCGGAGCTGTTTGATCCTCCCTCGGAGTTCGCCTTCGCCGACCTAATAAATCCGCTTCTCGATCAGCTTGGCCCTGCATTTTTCAATGAGATTCTTCTCACGGACCGGGCATTCCTCAGCATCGAACAGAACCAGCTTGTTCTGGCAAGCAATGAAATTGACCTGGCTGTTGCAGCCAATCAGGTGGAGATTTTTGATCCAAGAGCGCAAACACCCAACGCATTGGGAAATGGTGAGTTCTACGCCAATGTGCAACTGTCTTTCTCAGGCGGCGGCAGCTTGGCTGTCGATACCGATATTCTTCGCCTTAATGCCGGCCCATCGGTTAGCGTGTTCGGGTTCACGGATGCAGACACTGAAACATTTTCAGGCAATCTCACCGATTACACGGTAGAAACATTGCCAGATCAGACTCTGCGCGTAACTGACAGCCGGATGGGCTCACCAGATGGCATCAAACTTCTGAATGACGTTGAATTTCTGGCTTTCGGCAACGGCGTGTTCGAAGCGGCGGAATTCAAGCCTTCCGTCTGGCGCGATCAACCGGAGAATATTGAACTGGTTGCCTCTACCTATCAGTTCTTCACGGGTATGGTGCCCAACGCGGGTGGTTTTGAGTTTCTTATCGATTCCGTTGCCAACACACAGGACCTCAATGATGCCTACTACGCTGCTTTCAATACCGAAAACCGGTACATTAATTTCGCCAATAATCTTGGCTCCTTCGGTGAGGGGATACAGGCGTTTGAATCAGCGTTCGGTAGCTTAACGTTTGAGCAGACCGTACGAAAAGCGTTTGAGGAAATAATTGGGGCGCAGGCCGTGACCCAAAGTGGCGGCAACCCGGAGGCGTCCATTCAGTTTTTTCTGGGTGCTGCGAGCTTCTATGGAGCCGTTGCCAACGAACGCGTTGTCTCGAGCGGCGTATCACTCGAACAAGCCACAAAAGTTGTCGCAATAGGATCAATCCTGAACGAGGCGATCAAGTCTGATATTGGCAAATATGCCGAAGCCATCTCCGCTTTCGCTAATGAGATCCAGACAACGGGGACATCAGGAGACTTTGGGATGGATTTGTTCGCGTGATTGAGCGCAGGGCACTCCCTCCGGAGCTGCTCGGATCTCGTTCTTTCCTTTTGGCCATCGACTAATCGATAGGAAGGATTCTGTTATATTTCCAAGGGCTTTTGGGGATAAAACTCCGAACCTGGTTTGGCTCCAGTTGAGCAATTGCCCTGATGAAATCATCTCTTTGAATGTCATCGAACTCGACACCGATTGTGAAAGCGCCGACGCTTCGGATTGTACAGGGGAACAGCTCGTTTATCCAAGGCATATAAAGTCTACATTTCTTGTGTATAACATTAAATATCCTGCTTTCAATCTTGCTTATATAATTATCCCGCCGCCAAGGAAGCTGCTCACTCAAAAAAGAGACATCCGCTTGATGAGATATTAATTATTTTTTCAGTAGTCGCGATATAGGTTGGCTTATCGAGAAAAATTACATCGACAATACACGCACAGTTTGCGTCATATATGACATCAGACCTACGTTCCAACCCTATATTCTCTCATGATGTTTATTTAGATACAAAAGATATAGAGGGTGCTGTAAAAAAGGCGGTAAACGATACCGCTATCTGCACCTGTGGACGGCCTTCAAACTCTCATCAACGCACACAAAATTTTATCATATGCGGACTTTGAGCCAAAGCCCTATAGAAGGGTCACGGCCGCATCTCCTGATTGCCGTCTTCATGACTTCGCCTTGGTTCTGGATTGGCCAATGCCCTAAAAAGACTTAACTGCAATAGGTGCGGGCGCTTACAAGATGGCTGACGTAGGGTACAGGTGGCGAGATACCAGAGAGTTTACCCATATGGGCCGGTTCTACGCCAATGGCCTTTTGGAGAAATCAGACGATGCATAAGCACTTGGCCCATTGGCTTGCAGCCAGAAGTCGCCGCGGCAAGCAGGCCATATTGGTGGGTACCGATGTCTCGCTGTTTATGGCTGCTGTGTGGCTGAGCTATTCGTTAAGGCTTAATGAATTCCACTCCCCGAGTTTTCAGCAGTTCCTACTGATGCTGTTTGCGCCAGCAATCGGGGTACCGGCTCTGTACGCCTTCGGCCTATACCGGACAGTGACCCGCTATCTCGGGGATTACGCAATATGGACTGGTGTCAAGGCTATAAGCCTAACGGCCGTCGTATGGGGCGTCGTCGCCCTCATATTTCGCACTGAAGGGTCAACGACCGTACCACGCAGCGTTCTTTTTCTATTCTGGCTGCTATCCATCTTGTTGGTTGCAGGCGTTCGGTATCTCGCTCGATGGCTCCTGATCTCCTTCACGCAGACCCGGGTGAAGCGACGCACCGTTCTCATTTATGGTGCCGGGGTTGCTGGTCGGCAGATTGCCGCGACTTTATCCGAGAGCAGCGATCGGAATACGATCTTCCAGGTAGATGATGATCGAGGTCTTTGGGGGACCATCATCGATGGACAGAGAATCCATACGCCAGACGAGATACCCCGGTTGATAGAACAGTATGGGATCACCGAGGCCATTGTGACGATGCGGAGCGCCGGAACATCGCGGCGCACCGAGGTTGTCGACAGGCTGAGTTCTCTAGGACTTCATGTTCGCATTCTGCCAGCATTTGTCGACATCGCCGACGGAAAGCACACCGTCAACATGATCCGCGACGTTGACATAGGTGACCTTCTCGGTCGCGATGTCGTTCCTCCTGACATGCGGCTCATGGAAGCCACCACAAGGGGAAAGGTTGTAATGGTAACAGGTGCCGGGGGATCGATTGGATCAGAACTGTGCAGACAGGTTGCGTCAATTGGCGCCACCAAGCTCGTCTTGCTCGATTCGAGTGAACTCGCACTTTATCAGATAAATAGTGAGCTAAGCCGTCTCAGCGATGTGAGAATAGTACCTGTCCTGGGGTCAGTCATGGATGCTGCATTCATCCGGCGTACCATCCTGGAACACAATGTTGATACGATCTTTCATGCAGCTGCCTACAAGCATGTCCCGCTTGTAGAGCTAAATCCATTTGAGGGTATCCAGAACAATGTTTTTGGAACTTGGAACGTGGCGATAGCAGCTTTTGAAACCGCAGTTACAAATTTTGTCCTGATCTCGTCGGACAAGGCGGTGCGCCCGACCAACGTCATGGGTGCCTCAAAACGCCTTGCGGAGATGATTGTGCAGAAACTGTCTGACAAGGCCTTTAGCGAAAAAAGAGACAAGGCCTTCTCAGCCGTGCGTTTTGGAAATGTCATTGGCTCCAGTGGTTCAGTGGTTCCATTGTTCAAGAAGCAGATTCGCAATGGTGGACCCATAACGCTCACCAATTCCGAGGCGACACGGTATTTCATGTCCATCGAGGAAGCGGCCCAGCTCGTCATTCAGGCTGGCGGTCTAGCACGAGGTATGGACGGAGCTGATCATATGGGGCGAATTTTTCTTTTGGATATGGGGAAGCCCGTTCTAATCCGCGACCTAGCTGTCAAGATGGTGCAGTTGTCGAACCTGACCATATGTGACGAGGAAAACCCGAATGGCGACATTTCGATAACCGAAATAGGGCTACGGCCAGGTGAAAAACTCCACGAAGAGTTGTTCATTTCTGTCGATACGGCAACGAATACCGACCACCCGAAAATATCGGTGGCTCCCGAATTGCCTCCCGAATCCCATGATATCGAATCCATCAATCAGGCCCTTGAAGGGCTGATTGCTCGTAACGACAGGGAGGGTCTTCTCGCCCTGCTGCATAGCCAGACCGGAATGGTGCGGACTATCGAGGCAAAGAGCCCGTGCCTTGATACCGCCTTGGTGACGGCAGCCGAAGGACGTCGTCATTAAAGCGGGCATGGCAACAGACTTCGCAAGCCGGTCTTAAGGGTCTCGCTGTTCCCGCGCAGCCTGTCGCGCCGGCGGGAGTGACATATAGATCAGTTGCGCCCGAACTCGTCCGACAACCGAACGATATCATCTTCGCCGAGGTAGGAACCGGTTTGAACCTCAATCATCTCAAGCATGATTTTGCCGGGATTATAGAGCCGGTGCTGTTCACTTTGTGGAATGTAGACGGACTCATTTTCGCGAATGAACATGACCTTGTCGCCGATTGTAACCTCAGCGGCGCCCCTGACGCAGACCCAGTGCTCGGACCGATGGAAGTGCTTCTGGAGGGACAGTCTCTTTCCGGGGAGTACGAAGAGGCGCTTTACCTGAAAGCGGTCCCCGTTGAGCAAGGATGTATAGCCACCCCAGGGCCGATACGAAGTCGGATGGGTTTCGGTAAGGCTCGCGGTACTCTTTGCTGATGCCAAGTGTCTGACAAGCTCGCCGACCTTTTGCGCCTCGTCCAGGCGTCCGACATACACGGCATCTTCAGCGGCAATGACGGCCACGTTCTTGAGCCCCTGCACTGCAAGATACGTGTGTTTGGAAAGAACCAGCGAGTTCTCTGTATCCATAACCGTGGCATTGCCGATAACGGCATTGCCCTTTTCGTCCTTGTCACAAAGCTTCCATACCACATCCCAACTGCCAAGGTCAGACCATGTGAATGAAGAAGGAACGACCGCGGCATTTTCGGTCTTCTCCATGACCGCGTAGTCAATCGAGATATTTGGGCTCGACGCAAAACTTGATCTCTCAAGGCGCACGAAGTCCAGGTCGATAGTCGCTTTTTCAACTGCATCGCGTGCAGCTTGAAGCACCTCGGGGACGAAAAGATTCAGCTCGCTTATGAGTATGTCAACCCGGCACATAAGAATGCCGGAGTTCCAGAAGAAGCCTCCGGCGGTCATCATTTCCTGCGCTTGCGCCTGTGCCGGCTTTTCCACAAATCGCCTTACTTCGAAAGCGCCTGTGCTCAAGGCACCGCCCTGTTCAATATAGCCATAACCCGTAGCTGGCTCATTGGGTATGATCCCAAATGTGACAATTTTGCCCAAGGCCGCAGTATCGCGCGCGGTGGCGATTGCCGCGCGGTATTTTGCACCCGCATCGATTTCATGATCGGAAGCCAGAAGCTGCAGTATGGCATCTTCACCAAATTTATCGCTCAGATAGAGTGCGGCTGCAGCGATAGCCGCAGCCGTATTGCGCGCTACGGGCTCCAACAGGATTCCCGACAGTGCGATGTTCACTTCCCGGGCCTGCTCTGCCACCACGAAGCGAAAGTCCTCATTGGTGATAACCAGTGGCGCTTCGTACAGATCCGGATCAGCGACACGCTCAAGCGTCTCCTGGAAAAGCGTTTTTTCCTCGACAACCTGAATGAACTGTTTGGGTGCTGATGCGCGAGATAGCGGCCAAAGCCGAGTGCCCTTGCCGCCAGCCATAATGACGGGAAAAATTTTCGGATTCATGGAAGTCTCTCCAAGTCTGATTCAATCAGTTTCTGAATTGATCTGGGGGTAGTGGGCGGATTCAGTGGCCCAGTTTCTTAACATGCTCAAGCCCTGTTGGAGCAACGCCTGGGCACCTTCCTGATCCTTGGCCTCGACATAACACCGCATCTCAGGCGCATTCCCGGAGGGACGTAAATGGATGATGCGTTCGTCGGCCAGCACTATCCGAAGCCCGTCTATTGCATTGACCTCCGACACAGGACCCAACTGTGAAAACCATTCGCTGAGATTCTGCGGCGATGTGTTGAGATGCGACATCAATGCGGTACCAACTTCCAAAGGAAAGTTCTCCAGCCTGTCGGCAGCAGCTATCGGGAGTGCAAATTGTGCGACCAATGCGGAAAGTGACAGGCTTTCCTGGCGGGCAAGCATGAGGGCTGCGAGGATCGGCAAGAAGCAGTCGCGGGTAGGCAATGCCGTCAGGTTTCTATCCTCGATCCGGAAGTCGGACCCGAGGAGAACCCCGCCATTTGCCTCGAAGCCGAGAACTCTTTGTGCGCCTGCGCCAACCGCTTTGGTCATTCCCTCGATGACGAAGGGGGAGCCTACCCGGGTGCGAAACACCTTGCATCCTGCAGATTGCTTGATCCCTGAATTCGATGTCACGGGCGTTACGATAACGTCGGGTTTGAGGAGCCTGGCAACCATTAGACCCAGGAGGTCGCCACGCAGGGGAGTTCCGTGTTCGTCACTTACCAGCGGGCGATCTCCGTCTCCGTCAGCGGAAACTATCGCGTCCAGACGGTGCTCCACCGTCCATTTCTTGAGAAGCGCGATTGTGGCGCTTGAGACGGCTTCGGTATCAACCGGAATGAAGGTGTCGGTGCGGCCGAGCGAAATGATTTCGGCGCCATAGCTTGCAATGGTTTCAACAAGCTCGTCACGTGCCACGCTGCTGTGTTGATATACGCCCACTTTCAAACCGGACAGCGCGCCGACGGGTAGAATATGGCTTGTCCGGGCAGAAAAGTGCAACTTGGCCTCGGCTGCTTCGCTTTCCGCGTTGCCTGGAGTGATGTCTTTCAGGGTTGCGTCACACTCGCTGGCCAGCAAGGTGATGGAGTGTTCGTCGTTTTTGTCGATCTCTCCATCAGGACGATAGAATTTGATGCCGTTTCTATCAGCGGGGATATGGGATCCCGTGATCATCAGCGATGCTCTACCCTTCGACATGGCATAGTAGGCGAGCGCTGGCGTTGGAAGAGCGCCGCAACTGACCGGCCTCAAACCCGAGCGTTCAAGCGCGCCAATGCATGTTGCTGCGATGCCACGACTGGAGGGGCGATAGTCCTCACCGACGAAGATCCTGTCTCCGGGCTTTGCTAAGCCATTCTGTATCAGGTGATGGGCGAAAGCAGTTGAATACAGTGCGGATAGTCGGCCTTCAAGGTCCGTGACCAGACCGCGAAGTCCGCTCGTACCGAATTTCATTTCAGATTTCCGTTTCTTGCCTGCTTGTCGCCGAAATAAGACTGAGAATGTTTGTGGCCTCTGCCTAAACAATCTACAGGGCCTGTCAAGCAAGCGTGTCCGGTGGCCCCGGTAACGGGCCAGACAAAGCCGCATGAATGAGGATAGAATGGGATCGATGATCCCTACCGTTTTCGGAACACGAAATTTATGTACTCGCCATCCCTGACATCATCAATCACCTCGAAACCCGTGCGCTCTGCCAGGACGTGGGGCGAGCGGCCGGTCAGGAAAAGTGTATGAAACCGGGTGAAGGTGTAATTCTTCTCGTAGCAGGGGGAGGAGTGTGCCATGATTCCGCCATCCACCAGAAGGCCGTGAAAATCCTTGAAGGCATCAACCGGTGTTCTGAAATGCTCGATCACGTTGTTTGAGAATATCCCATTGAACCGCGCGCTGATTTCTGCGCGATTATTGACAACATAGTCGCCTGGAACCGGTGCGCTTGGTTCATAGCCCCATACATCCCATCCGTCAGAACGCAGGCTCGCAACCGTCTTGCTCCAGGCTCCTCCACACCCCCAGTCGAGAAAGAGGCCATCCTTCTCAGGCATGAGTGATTGAAAGGTCCGCAATTCATTTGCAGTCGAGTCCGCTTCCGAATAGCGCGAATAAAGAAAGCGGTAATCAGCGTCGACCGCAGCCTCGGACAAATCCAGATATTTTTTCGATCCGAAGATGCAGCCGCAATCTGGGCACTCATAACGTTCCAGCTTGCCGCCGCCGAAGACGCATTGGTCATGGTGGAGGGCAAACTCCGTCCATCGATCACTGTGATCGCAGACTATGCAGGTCAGGACAGAGTCTGGGAGAATCTGGTCATAGAGCTCGTCAATGGTGCTCCACAAATGACGTTCATGATCCAAGGCCAGCGAAAGCGGGTCTGGCGGGCTGTCTGGGGGACTGATTGTCGATTGCGCGATTGCGTGAGCTCTGCCGCTTCTGAACCGCCAGAAACTGTCCACAAATTTTGTCAGCACGAGGGTTCTTCCTGTCTTGAGGCTTGATTTCTGAAGACTACGCCATAGCGTTTGGAAGAGCCATGCTGGAAGCAGGCTATGCGCTTGGATTTGCCGCTCCGGCTTCGGATCGGCATTGAAGCCTAACCAATGACGCCCTTCCTCCTCTAACCTGGATGCCAGGGACTGATGAGCGCTGATGGGTATGGTTCAGGCCTGTTTTCAGTTCACATGCTTGATCGCTCTAAAACAGTGAGCAATGTTTTTTCCGAAGGTCTGATCGAGTTCTGTCTGATCAAAAACGACTTTCTCCTCGGTTATCACGCTCACGATGTTGGAGATTTTTTTGTCGATGTCTTGAAGCGCCAGATTGCAGGGATACAGCATTCTGGTTCGTGCCGCTCCGGTGCCCTCCGCTGCGCTGATAGCCATCTTGTTGAATATGTTGCTCTTGTGGCGCAAAACTGCAGACGCCGATCTTAAGCGATACAGCTGCACTTCCCTAGTGTAAGGATTTGAAGGAGCTGCGACCTTTTTCATTTCGTCGAGGGCGAAATCCATATCGAGAAGCGATGTGATGGCCCATTCGTCCATGTCTATCTTGAGAGTCTTACCGTTGAACATTTCCACTGGCACCTGATGTCTGTCGTGGGCATGAGCCAAATTCATCACGTGCAGCCAGGCGATGGCAAATGTCGAAACCGCTGGGATAATTTTCTTCATCGTGCTCTCCGAACGCAGAGCTTAATCCATTACGCCTATTCAAAGTTCCCATGTTGTCGATGGAACCACCAGCGGATCTGTTTCTGAGTTTCCTTCCTACCTTGCCGGTGAAGTGGGCCATTTTTGAGGATGGCGAAGTGGCCGGCCAACCTTGAAAGCGGCGGCCAGCGGTAATGCCACTGCCAGAGAAATTAGTTGTCATACAGAATTCAGGTAGCGCTCAGCCAGCAACAGGCACATCATGTGATAGCTTTGTTGAAAATAGTTTCCGGCTGAAAGTTCGGTCATACCCATTCTGGATAGTTCAATATTCTCCTGTTCATCCAAAGACTGATCTGCGAGCTTTACTGAATCAAGCGCCAGAAAGTAGTGAACGCGGTTGGTCTGCTTGATGCCGTTGGCATAATAGGAACCAAGCGCGACGAGTTGACGACCCTTGTAGCCTGTTTCTTCCATGAGTTCGCGTTCTGCAGCGCTTTCCGGATTCGGATCATCGGGTTCTACCGTTCCGCTGGGCAATCCCAGGAGTACGCTTCGGGCACCATGCCCATATTCGGTGGTCAAGATGACCTGCCGCTCAGGCGTTAGCGGCAAGACACAGACCCAGTCCGGAGATTCGATAATGTAAAACGGATCAATGATGGTGCCATCAGTTCCTTGGCAGCGGTCAGCCCGTAATCTAATCCAGCGATCATCGACTATGAGTTCGCTATCAAGCACACTCCACGGCTGCACCATATTATTTCTCCTCCATGGATTTGAATCCGGCTCTTCTATGGCGCTTCACCGTGTCAGTCCATCAATCTGACAATTGACTGCGGTGGACAGAAGCATTTGCCGGACCTCTATCTGTGCGGCGCTGGTCGATATCGACCCGCTCAATTCGCATACCTCTTGTAAATCTCATAGGTTTCTCGGGCGCATTTGTCCCAACTGAAATGTGTCGTCCTTTCCAAGCCTCGCTTGATGGCCTCTCGCCGCCATTCCTCATCCTGGATTCCTCTGAGGATCAAATCCCGCAAACCCGATGTGTCATTGGGATCGCAAAGGGCGGCGGCGGTTCCGCATACCTCCGGAATGGACGAACTGTTGGATGCAACGACGGGGACTCCGGAAGCCATCGCTTCGAGAACAGGGAGGCCAAACCCTTCATAAAAGGAAGGAAACACAAACAGCTGAGCTCCGGAATAAATGCAAGGAAGATCCTGTTCCTCCACAAATCCGATATACCGAAGCCAGCCTTCGGCTGTTGCGTTCTCAATTTTCTGAAATATGCCTTGATTGCTCCAGCCCTTGTGCCCCACGATAATGAGCTTGTAATTCGCCTTTATGGCATCACTCAACTGGCTGAACGCATCGATGGCCGCTTCAATATTTTTTCTTGGTTCAATAGTTCCGACCAATAAAACGTATTTCTTCCATTTAATGTCGTATTTATTCATTATATTCTCTGCGACATCGGGACCTCTGGGAAAATACTCATAGCCATGCGATAGAGGAACTACATGTATTTTATTTGAGTCAGCGCCAAACATTGTCATAATTTCTTTTTTAACATATTCAGAATCTGTAATTATTGCGTTGGCAGCGTCAATAGATTTTTTTATTTCACCAGAAAGCATGTTGATGCGCTCAATCGGATGATATTCTGGATAAGATATGACTGAAAGATCGTGTATCGTAACGACCTTTGGACCGCCAAAATCTGGTAGATAGAAATTCGTTCCGTGATAAACGTAGCCATTCAATTTGCTCAAATTCATGGAATTCATGTATTTATTTGTGAATTTATAAGCGTTTACAATAAATGGAAACCGACCAAGGATATTTTTTATTTTTTTAGAGAATGAGACACTCGTAGTCTCCCGATAGGATGGTTTTTGGATAAAATTGCGTACTCTGACACCATCATAGTACAACATATCCTGTATTTCGTCGAATTCAGACATTCTGCGGGCAATTTCCAACGTGTATCTGCCTATCCCGGTCATGGGATATCGTATTGATTGCACGGACAGGATTATTCGCATTTTCACGGCCTTGGATGAGTTTTGAGGAAAAGCCGGTACCTAAGGGCGGATACAAGCTGCCTTGTGCCGGGTTTCGGCCGCTATAATGCATACATGCATTAAGGCAGGAGGAAAATATCACCAAGAGGAAGGTTCCAGCTCGAACCGCGTTTTTTGGGTTTTCCCCGAGGGATGTAGATGAGGGGATGATCGTCATCCAAAAATCATGTGCAAGAAATTGTATATGGGTATATCAAAATTTTAGGCGTCACTAAAAATAGGGGAATAGAACAATGGCACTCGCAGATCTCTCGACACTGATCAATGCTACGGCTCAAAATCTGTCGCAGCTCAAGGCCTTTGCGGCTATCTACCATCTATTGCAGGGAGGAACGCCGGCAGTTGCCGGTTTTACCACCTTGATCAATGCGAACAATGACACGAATTTCGGGTCCAAGACAGCGACCAATCCGGGGCCTGTCTTTAACGTCGAGAATGTATTCATCAACGTTGCCAATGCGCTTTTTCAGGGCAACCCGTCTGCGCAATCAGCGTTCAACACACTGGCGGCCGGGATCTCGCTCTCCGACAAGCTGACCTCTATTTACAATGCGCTTGTCGACCCTTCACAACAGACCCAAGCCGGGCGTGAAGCTTTTGCATCCCAGGCGACCTTCTATTCGGCACGTGCAGTTGAGTTGGGCATCCCCGGGGATACGGGCGGGGCAGTCGTCGGTTTTGGTGCGTTGCTCAACATTCTTGTCAGGGACAACAATGTAGGGATAGGCAACAGCGTCAATGATTTGGTGCAAGCTATCAATGACGGGTCGGCAGGCCTTCCGGAAACGAGCACCGTGTTCACGCCAATTGAAACGGCAGATGGTACAAAATTTGATGCCGACGATGGCGGAGCTGCTGCTACTATTACCTTGACGACCGGAACAGACAGTCCGGGAGCGGTAGCACCCAGCGCCAATACGCTTGGTACATCGATATCCCAGACCTATACCGGCGTGTTTGATCCGGCAGGTGGCGCGACCACGCTTTCCAATGCCGATACGCTTGATGGTGCAGGTGGCACAGACATCTTGAATCTGAGGATTGCGAGCACGTCAGGCGGCGGGAGCACAATTGCGCCGACGTCATCCAGTGTCGAGAATTTCTTCATCACCAACCAGTCGACCACCGACCCATTCACGCTCGACTTTGTGAATATAAAGGATGAGCAACAGGTGTGGGACAAGGGTTCGGTTGCGGGTGCCAACACCAAGGTGCTCAATGTCGATCCATCTGCCACTGTTGGCATGGATGGGACACTTGGCTTTTACGAGGTTCACTTTAGTGGTGATCGAAGCGGCACTTCCGATGCGTTCTCGCTCGCGCTGAAGAACGCTGGCACCTCCAAGAATCTGGTCAATTTCAGCACTATCACCACCTCAGGTGCTGTAGACAACACATTCGAGATCATCAACATCTCGAGTGCGGGTACGTTGTCGAACGTCAGCCTTGGCATTGATCCGATGACGCTGAAAACCGTCAATGTCACAGGTGACGCGGCCCTCATGCTGGGGGGACATGACTTCTTCATAGGGCTTAGCACCGTCGACGCCTCGGCAATGACTGGAGGCGGCCTCAATATCGACGCGAAGGGAAGCGCTGAAACAGGCTTTGTCTTCAAGGGATCCGGGAATATTGATCGCCTGGTTCTCAAGAACACCACCATCAACACTGGCAGTTCGCTTGATGGCGGCGCCGGAAAAGACACCATTGCCTCACAGAACTTCGCTAATCTCCAGTCTACGGCTGTCAACAAGGCAACTGGATTCGAGGTTCTCGAAGGCGTTGGCGGCGCAGAGAATCTTGATGCGGCGAGTTACACAGGTATCAACGAATTCCTGTTTTCAGGAACAACCCCGAACGGAGAAAGGGCCACTTTCAGCAATGTCGAAACATCTGACCGGATTGCACTGTCCACAGATGTGAAAGCAGGCTCCTATGCCATTCGGGTTGAGGGCAAGAATGCCGGTACCACGGCTGTGCTGGAGCTCAGGGCTGTCGATGAGACCAATGGCGAAACGGTGATCCATGGCAACAACACCAGCAGCAATTCTGAGTACGGCATTGAGCTAAGGACAAATATCGCGACCTTGGTTCTGGACTCAACAGGTCCCGGCACGCAAGCCAACCTGATCGAAGTGGACAAGGGCAGCGACTCCAACAATTACGCCATCGGCAACAGCAATACACCTCTGTTTACAATCACTGGATCCCACGATCTGACCATTCTGGCGAAGGCCGGGGTCGATGTATCGGACGGCCAGAAACTGGCCGGATTCTCGCATGCAGCAAATATCGATGCCAGTGGCTTCACAGGCGTGCTGCGTATCGCTGGCTCCAATCTGGATGACGTGATCAAGGGTGGATCTGGCAATGATATAATTTATGGGATGGGGGGCGACGATCTCTTGACGGGCAACGGCGGCTCGGACCAATTCAGACTTGCAGAGTTCTACAACCGAACCGACACGATTACGGACTTCGCCAAGGGCACGGACAAGGTTGGGCTAAATCAGTTTGACTTCACCAACACTACGGCGACACAGGCCGGCGCAACTCTTGCCTCGGCTGATTATGTCGACAATCTCAATACGATTTCGAACATATCGGGTGCTGAGGACAAGAAGCTCGTGGAACTGCAAACCTCGTTGAGCGGTGCACAGATTACGGGACAGACATCAACCGCTGCAGCCGAGGCATATGTGCTCGTTCACAATACAACATCTGGCAAGGCTGAGGTGTGGTATGATTCCAACTGGAACGATACGGGGAACAGGCAGCATATTCTCACGTTTGACAATGTTGTCGATCTCACCGGCGTAACGGGTTTTTCCAACACGGATTTCGTCGAATATACGTTCTAGACAGAACAAGAATGGCCTTGCGCGGGTAACGCTAAGGCCGTTCGGGAATTGGGGTCGACCATCATTCCGGTGGTCGATCTTTTTTCTTGGCAGATGCGTTCAGATTAATTTCAGGAAAATCAGCGCATTGGACGCCTCACATATCCTCGCTAGACCTGTTCCAGTTTATCTGTTAGCCCCCCAAAAGACGGCGCTTTGGAGACAAAATTTCATGCCTGAAGAAATGGGAGCCAATGATGGCACTGGACATCAGCCAGAATCCCGGCCTGCTGTCCGCTGGGATCGTTCTCTGGCACGGGAGATGACGGCAGCCAGAAGTACACTTGGTTCGTCAGCTTCAGAAGCCATAACCGGAAAACTCAAGATAGGTGCGCCCATGAGACGCGGGGTCAAACGAGTCCTTGTGAGCATCCTGAAGCGCCCGGCATTGAAGATCAGGGATTTTCTGATCGCACCATTGGCCGAGCGGATAGATCAAGCACGATTGTCACAGGAATATCTGATAAACCAGACCCGGCTTGTGCAGGAGAAGGCGGCCGCGTCTTTTCAGAGCAATGTGGATCAAAGTATAGGTGCAATCCAGCAAAGCCTGAGCGGAGTTCAGCAGAGCCTGGGCTTCCTGCATATCAAGGCGGATGAGCAGACACGAAAAATATGGCCGATAGTCCATCTTCGGGACGCCTATGCCGTGCCTCTTGCCGACGGCTATATCTACATTCCGGATAGTGACGAAGCTATTCTGCTGATGTATGCGCGGGCAACATCTGAAGGACTTGAACCTGGAACACGCCGGGTGCTCATGACCATTCTGAGGCCCGGCAATGTCGCCATAGATGTGGGCGCCAGCCTGGGGATGCATACCATTGCCATGGCCAATGCGGTTGGTCCTGGAGGACATGTCGATGCATTTGAGGCAGAACCTCGCCTGATGCCCGTTCTTAATCGAACCACGGCAACCAACGGCATGCACCACGTCTCGCTCCACGCCTGTGCTATCGGTTCTCACGATGGAGAGGTCAGTTTCAACGTCGCGCAGACGATAGGTCACAGTTCTCTTTATGACCTCGGTTCGGAAAGCCTTGTCCGGGAAAAAATAACGGTTGCCATGAAAATGCTCGACACGGCGATTGCATCTGATGCCGACGTCAACCTCATCAAGATTGACGTTGAAGGAGCTGAACTTGACGTAATCCGGGGTGCAAAACGCATTCTCTCGCAGTCAACCGATTGCGCCATCGTTGCCGAATGTGGCCCATCGCATTTGCGTAGAATTCACGTCTCACTTCAGGACTGGATAGGAGAGTTCACATCACTCGGGTATGAGGGCTACACCATTCAGGAGCCAGGCGGCCATATCGATCCATTGAACATGCAGTGGCTTGCCGGTCAGGAGTCGGTGAATATCGTCTTCGTGAAGGCAGGTGGAGCGCTATCCCGACGTTTGGTGAATGAACTCGGCACCCCTCGATGAAGATCCTCTGGCTCACACCCACCCACTCGCGATCGGCAATCGGAAGGTTCAGCAAGCTTGTCACGGACGCCCTGTATCTCAAGGGCTATGGCGTTCGCGTCTGTTCCACCGAGGCAGAGTTCAAGACAAGCGACTGCCATGATTTCATGGCTCAGCCGGTTACATCTTTTGGCGACATGAAGTCGGACCCGCTAGATGACCAGTACGATGTCATCATTATAAATTTTGGCGACCACTATCCGAACCACGCACAGAGCCTGGATGCGCTCTCCAGGAAGCGCGTCATCGGGATTTTCCATGATGCCGACATGACCAACTTTGGTAATGGCACGCGGGCCATCCACAAGTCGGGCAATGACCTGCTTCCCATTGGCAAGAATGTCACCGAGGCCTTGGCGCATTTTTGCGATGGAGCGGTCGCGCATTCCGATTTCTATACGTCCGCTTTGGAAGCGTCTGACGGCCCCATCAGCGTTCTTCCGCTGGCATGGTCCTTACCTCAAGACGTTCAGACACGCGGGGATATCAGGCCAATCCTTAAAGGCCCGACCGGCCGATTTTCGCTTCTGACCTTTGGCAACATCAACCCCAACAAATGTGCAGACCGGGTCATTTCTGCTATCGGCATGCATCCGGATCTCAAGCATCGTGTGACCTATCGGCTGGTAGGGGCAATTCAAGCTAGCATTCGCGAAGAGCTGACCATGCTTGCAAAAGATCTAGGGGTCAATCTGGCCATTGTCGGTGCTGTGGAAGACGCTGAACTGCACAGAGAGCTTCTTGCTGCTGACTGCGTGTCGTGCCTGCGAAATCCGGTTCTTGAGGGGGCTTCTGCAAGTGCCATTGAGGCGATGCTGCATGGCTGCGCCGTCATGGTCAGCGATGCTGGCTTTTACAGCGGCCTGCCCGATGATGCCGTCTGCAAGGTTTCTCCGGAAACGACCCCGACATCGATCGCAGTCGCTCTCGAATATCTTCTCAATCAACCCGAGGAGCGGACCGCCCTGGGGAAGCGGGCGCAAACCTATGCGACGAGCGCATTTGCACCGGGAACCTATGCGGACCGCCTGATCGAGTTGATTGAAGATGTCCGGGTTCTCAGCGCCTATGGAGCCGCTATCAAGTCAACCGCCGGGCAGTTGACCCGTTTGGGCCTGAGGCCCGGCGCCGCCAGCACCGATCTGGTCCTGCGGGCCCTTGAAGACATGGCTCCCGTCAAGCGGCGTGTTTCGGAATGACGCTGTGTAATCTTGCTCAACGGGGACAATTCTGAATGCGCGTTCTCATTGCCTCCTCCTTTGTCCCCTTCGTCAATGGCGGAGGTCGCTTCATCGTCGAGTGGCTTGAAGAAAAGCTTCTCGAATATGGTCATCAGGTCGAGAAGATATATCTGCCCTTTGACGAGCGGCCCGAAACTTTGATGGAAAATCTGCTTTCCTACAGGCTCATGGATCTGACCCAGCATGCTGACCGGCTGATTGCGATCAGACCCCCCGCCCACAGCCTGATTCATCCCAACAAGGTTGTCTGGTTCATCCATCACCTTCGCGGTTACTACGACCTGGCCGCGACGAAATACGCAAGTTTCCCCAATACTGCAGATGGCCGTTCTGTCCGGGACGCTCTGCGTCGCCATGACACCGCAACACTGGGGGAAGCCCGGACGGTTTTTACGAATTCCGGCGTTGTCAAGGACCGCCTGGCCAGGTTCAACGGCGTTGATGCTGAAGTTCTCTATCCGCCATTGTTGCATCCCGAGCAGTTTTACTGCGGCGAGCCGAATGACGAGATTGTGACGGTATGCCGTGTTGAGCCGCACAAACGCCAACACCTGCTCGTTGAAGCGATGCAGCATGTCAAGACACCGGTCAAACTGAGAATATGCGGCAAAGCCGGGAGTCAGGCCTACGCGGATGAGCTGATCAAATTAGCACGATCCAAGGGCATTGAAGATCGCATTCATTTCGAGCTTGGCTGGATCTCGGAGACAGACAAGGTTGCGCGTGTCAGCAATGCGCTGGCATCCGTTTATGCCCCGATGGACGAGGATTCCTACGGCTATCCAACCCTGGAAGCAGCGGCCGCTGGAAAGCCGACGCTGACCACATTCGATGCGGGAGGCACCCTTGAATTTGTCCGGGACGGGGAAAACGGGCTTATTACCGAACCGACACCGCAGGCGATCGCCGATGGTTTTGACAGACTCCATAGCCATCGCGAGAAAACCCGGGCCATGGGCCAGGGTGCCTATGAGACCGTCCAGCGACTGAATATCACCTGGGACCATGTGGTTGATCGTCTGCTCGCCTGAGGGCTGGGACTTAGTGAAACCGGACATCAAGCATCAGGGTCAAGGGACCGATGGAGTGAATCGATATGAAAGTTCTTGTCGTAAACAACGCGGTTCCCTTCATCTGGGGAGGAGCCGAGGAACTGGCGCTCAACCTCAGCGCAAAACTCAATCAGCTCGATGGAGTTGAGGCTGAAATCCTTCGGATACCCTTTCAGTGGGAACCCAAGGAGCGCCTGCCTGCCGAGATTTTGCTCAACCGGACCATGCGCATTATCAATGCCGATCGCGTGATCGCACTCAAGTTTCCAGCCTATCATGTTCAACATGACCACAAGACGATCTGGCTGCTTCACCAGTTCCGGCAGGCCTATGACCTTCTTGATGCCGGAAGATCCAATTTCAGGCGCGGCGATGATGACGAGCTGATCAACGCCATTACCAGATCGGACAATGAGTGTTTTGAGGGCTCCAATCGCATATTCACTAATTCACCGGTAACCCAGGCGCGCCTCAAGAAGTACAACAAGATTGCAAGCGACGTGCTGTATCCGCCACTGAATGATGAAGAGCTGTTCAAGCCCGGAAAATATGGAGATTATGTTTTCGCGGGTGGCCGGGTCGACCGGGGAAAACGCCAGCACCTGCTCATCGAAGCGGCGCATTTCGCCGGCCCCGGTTGCCGTCTGATAATTGCCGGCCCTCCCAGTGATGCGGATTATGCTGCCGAACTTACCCAGCTGGTTGAAAAACACGATCTTGCCGACCGGGTTCATTTGCGGCTCAGAATGCACACACGGCACGAACTGGCCGAACTCGCGACAAATGCGCTTGCCTGCGTCTACATTCCCTATGACGAAGACAGCCTGGGATATGTTTCCATGGAAGCCGTGGCCTCCGCAAAGGCCTTGATCACCGCCACAGATGCCGGAGGCATTCTTGACATTGTCAGGAACAAGGAGAGCGGTCTGGTATGTGAGCCGACACCGGCCGCCATTGGAGAGGCACTCGCCCAATTGTGCTCAAACAAGGAAAAGACCCAGCGGTACGGAGCCGCTGGCCATGAATTCTGGCGATCGAAAAAAATTACCTGGAAGCATACCCTGGACCAGTTGCTGAGCTGATACCGGCCAGAAATGCATTCACATAACCGCGACCCTTTCTTCATAGGTAAGAAGGCCCCGGTCGTCGTAAACCCAGCGACTGGCGACGACCGTCATAGAGTTCTGCGCCGTCTCGCGTTGCATGACATAAAATGCTTTTATTACAATAAGATATATGGCCATAGGCAGCCGAATTAGCTATAAATCCGGCCATGGAACAAAGGTTCTCCGACCTGCCGGATGACCTTGACGCGTTGCGATCCATCATCGTTGCGCAAGCTCTGCAATTGGCCAAGCGCGATAGTCTTATCCTAAGCGTCCGGTGATCGGGTCTGGTGCGAATGTGCGGGTCTATCTCGCCTGCGGGGTGACGGACATGCGCAAGAGGATCGATGCGCTGATGGCGCTTGTGCAGTCGTCAGCTGCGCTAGAAACCCGCGTCCGGTTCGGTGTTTACATTCCGTGGACGGCGCGGTGACCGCATCAAGCTGTTGTTCCGGGACGGCCAGGGCTTCTGCCTCTATTACAAGGTTCTGGAGAAGGGAGGTTTTCCCCTGGCCATCGGCCACGGATGGAACCGCACAGTTGACGTCGGCAATTGGCGATGTGCAGTTCGAGATATCAGCGGATGTGAGGCGATCCTGCTCGCCTGGTTGAAACGGAGAGGTGGTACAGTTGACGACTACGCCTTCCCAAGCCTAATTGATCCGGCAGGTCACCTGAGCACTCGGCAGGATGCGCGGTTTGTTGATGAATGGGTCACCGCAATCGGTCTGCGGCCGCAGGACTATGGCACCCATTCACTGCGTAGGACAAAGGCGGCGATGATCTACAGGCGACTGGCTCCGAGCGATCCAAACCCTGCCTGGCCACACCAAGTTCAAAACACTGTCCGATATAACTTGGCGTCGACATCGAGGATGCCCTGGAATTGGCGGAACATACCGAGATTTGATAGTGAGCGGCTCCGCGCAACGTGGGGCCGTACATCGCCTCCAAATCAGCAATGCTGCCGCGCAGCAACGCGCGCCCCTGCGCAGCGACAACTAAGGTGAGACTCAGCGTCAATCAGGATGAGACTCGGCGGCGGGGTATGACGAACCGACCGGAGTTACACCCCCGACGCTCACAGCTATGGGGGAAGGTTCACATGGCCCAAATCTCAATGGAACCCCCACCCGGCTCAGATCTGAGTGGAAATCAACACCGTCGTGAAACCGGTTGCCCGACGACGCGACATCTCAAATCAGCATGCTGGCGAGACGATTTTGATCAGGGTGGGGATCAATCGCCGCGCGTCCAGGGCCTGACTTTCGAAGTGTCGCCCGACCCCTCGCTGACATAGGATTCTATGAGCCGATCGAAGGCGTTTCGGGCGATCTTGTTGTGTTTGCCAGAAAAGCCCAAAGTCGCGACAAAACTCCAATGCGCATGCATCATGGAGACGAAGAGAAACGACAACTCCTCGCAAGCGCGGGCATCCAGCTGCGGGTGTGCAATGGCCAATTCGTGAACGACCACTTGTCCCAGAGTCTTGTAGGTTTCGCACAGGCGGTCCTTGAGAGGCTCGGAGCCGACCGCATAGGCCAAAAAGGCATCGTAAACCTTGAGGTTGTCCGGCAGAGGATGGTCTTTGGACACGCCAAAGAAATAGTCCAAAAAGAAACCCAGCCTCTCGACTTGACCGAGATTCATGATTCCGGCGATCAGGGCGCCCTGATAGGCCATGGTAAGGTGATCGCAGAGATCAACGATCAACGCGTCCAGACTTGAATAATAATAGCGCACCAGTTGGCGCGACAGGCCCGCTTCACTGGCTACAGCGTCGAATGAGAACGTCTGCAGTCCCTGTGACATAAGCAATCTTGTTGTCGCACTCAGTATCCGGCTTTTCTTGTCAGCGGCATCGGCGCCTGCCCTAGATTTCTTATTCATTCGCTATCCCCGGACTTGTATCGCCGTAGGTTAGAATACGGGCTTTAGAATTTGGCGCCGACTTTAGGCCGGTCAGAAAGTCACAATCAAGTCGTCCGGCAAGCGATTGATCGCTTGATTGATTCCAACCCGAAAATCCATCTGAAAAAAAGCGATCGTGGTTCGACTTCGGTCCTTGCCAAAGATGAAGTAGCAATTTTCATTTCGAAAAATGTTGTCTGACGTTGCCCCTCTTCATAGAGACCAAACGTCACGCTTTCTGATGAAATTCAAATATTTCGACCTATCCACTTTAGCCTTACCTCTATTTTCAATCCGAAAATCAGGCAGAAAGCGTTTGACAGCCGCAGCCAACGACTACGAATATTACACCACACCATGATTTTGGGTGTGCTGTGGGGGATACTTATGCAGTTGTCGAGATGTATTCGCAGGGGGCCGTGTTTTGCGGATGTCAGCAAGTTCTGTGCCCTTGGCAACAGCCGCCGGCAGCGCAAATGCGCTGTGTTCGACCATCGGGACCGAAGTCTATTGCGACAATGATGTGTCGGGCGGGGTCAACCCCAATCCAGAGCACGCAGCTACATTCGGGGGCCCCAGCTTTGAATTCTTAAGGTTGAAGCAACGATGTTAGGTCGCCATGGCGACCCAATCAGTTCAACACAGAGATAACGATGATGAGTAACCGCCTCAAAGCGACAAAGACATTCGCCGCCACTCCTAGCGCAGCCTCCAAAAGCCGCGAATGCTCGTTGGGAGCAAAAGGCGCTTCAATGGGAGCTGATCCATAATTCTTGTAGTTAATGGCATTCTAAAGCGTGAATCTCCTCTTTAAGCCCACGACCTCCTAACCTTGAAATCAAGTTTACCCGCATCTAGATCGTCACAAACGGTATTTTTACAATTATATTGATTTTTACCCTTTTTCGGGTTTGTCATCCATTGCTCATTGTCTTGACATTAAATACTGGAAAAAAGGCAAATACATTAACTTGAACACATACACATACTGGTGTATTTTTCCAATTAAATCGAACATCTAATAACTTGAATGAGAAAAAACGGTGGAGATAAAGGGTCTGGGGGACCGGGGTGATGCCGATAAGTGATGAGTTTGAGCTGTTCAAAGCAAAATGCCTAGAAGCGTGGGACTCAACCAGCGCCACTTCTCCTGCCATGGTGACCGACATCTACCGGCATGTAGGACCGCACGCTGGGCCAAGAATGCGAATGGGCTTCTTCGATGTGCGATCAGACAATTGGCAGCAATGGCGAACCCATACAATTCACGAGATGGATGCTGTCTCAGCCTTCAATAATTCTGAACGAATATTTGCTGACGGCCCGCTTCTGTCGCATCCCAATAATCAATATCTAAATGATTTCATGATCCCTCGGATAAAATCTGTAATATCTTCACAAGAATATTCGATAACATTTATAAAATATATGATTGACCATAGTATAATTGGCTTTGAAAGCCTTTATTTACCGCAGAAATCATCGGACAGGCCAGAATGGGTTATGTTTATATCAAACATAAGGTTTGTGTTGAAGCAGATCGAAATTACCCAACTCGACAAGGTGGATGCAGCCATCATTCAATTGTTGATTGAGGGCGACACAGCCAAAGAAATGGCTATCAAACTGAACACCAATTTTCGAACGATCGAGTACCGGATCGCTCGTTTAAAAACAATGCTGAATGCCAGAAACACAATTCAGTTAGTTGCACTTCTCGTTGGCAATCAATTGAGCGATCTAATTCTCGATCACAGTTTCATTCCCAAGATGGACCCGTATTATGGCGGGGGGCCAGAACAACCGGCGTGAAGGCAGGCATAGGGCCCAAGCCGGGCGACCGGAAAACAGAACGATCCTATTGAAGCCCGACCTTTCGGTGACTGCCAGATCTTTCGATACCTTTCCCTTTGCACCTCAGATACCGCCGTCCGGCGTCCAAAGTTCGATACCGAGTGCCATGCCGCCGAAAGGCGCCCAGACGCCGGACAGGGTGCCATCGACGCCGATTTCATAAACGGCAATACCGGAAGCAGAACCCTGCTGCTGGTAGATGACAGAGAATACCTCGCCAAGCTGAATGCCCGTCCCCTGTTGAGTTTGTCTGCCGATCTCCCAGACAACCTGAAATGTATCGCCATTTTTTCTTACTTCGACTTCGCCGGTGTATCGGCCAGTCCCACCCGGATTAGCCCCTTCGAGACTATAGCGCCCGGCAATGTCCTGGGCAGATGCGACGGCCGAAAAGGCCAGAAGGGTCACAACAGTGATCAAGGATTTCATGCGCATTCTCCTTCTGTCATTCATTTATGTGCCCTGTATGTCTCCATATGTCCACCTACTCCGCCAGAGCCGAAGCCCGACGCAATGGAGAATGGGCACCAAAGCGCGCCGCTTGGCTGACTGCCAGAATCGACCCATTTCTTCCGACGCTCTTACGACGCGAAACGCTCCACCTTCTGACTTTCACTCTGTGATCTTCAGCAGGTGAACTTCTCCATATCGCCGCCGAAGCAACAAGGAAGGCCCGGCTGAAACCATTCCGGCCCTCCCAATCGGTGGAGAATTCATGCCCGTCATCAAACTCACCCAGAACACCGTCCGCACCGCCGCCTGTCCTGACGGCAAGCCAAAGATCGAGTATACCGACGCCAAGCAGCGTGGCTTCTATCTCGAAGTCCTCTACACCGGCACCAAGACCTACCGTCAGCGCTACACCGACGATCACGGCCAGAAGCACCACATCCGGATCGGCCCTGCCGATGTACTCACCCTCGACGAGGCCCGGCAAAAGGCCAAGTCCATCATTGCCCAGGTTCATCTGGGCGAGAACCCGCAAGCCCGTCGTCAGGAGAAGCGGGCAATCCCCACGCTTTCCGCTTTCGTCCGCGACCGCTATCTTCCCCATGCCCAGGAAACCAAGCGTAGCTGGACCACCGACGAAGTCATGCTCCGGGTCCATATCCTGCCCGCCCTTGGAGCCAAGCCGATGGACACCATCACGCCCGAGCAGATCGCCGCCTTCGTCCAGTCGATGAAGAACAAGCGCTATGCGCCCGGCACCGTGAACCGCGCTGTCATCCTCCTGCGCTACATCTTCAATCTCGCCCGCCGCTGGAAGATCACCGGCATCACCGAGAACCCGACCGCCGATCTCGCCCTTCTGCCAACCCAGCACCGCCAGCGCTTTCTCACCAGGGACGAGCTACGCGCCCTGCTCCTGTCGATCAAGGAAGACGAAAACCAGATCGCCGCCCAGGCGATCCTGCTCCTCCTCCTCACCGGAGCCCGCCGCAATGAGGTGACCCATGCGACCTGGGATCTGGTCGATTGGGAGAACGAGACCCTCCGGGTCCTCATCTCCAAATCAGGCCAGGAGCGCTTCATCAGCCTCAACGACCAGGCACTCGGGGTCCTCCGCGCCGTCGAGCGCGTTCCCGGCAATCCCTACATCTTCCCCAGCCCCACCACCGGCCGCCCCTCCCCCAGCATGTTCTATCCCTGGGTTCGCATCCGTGACCGGGCCGGGTTGAAGGACATGCGGCTGCATGACCTGCGCCACTCCTTTGCCAGCTTCCTCGTCAACAGCGGCGTCTCCCTCTACATCGTGCAGAACCTGCTCGGCCATACCCAGGACCGCGCCACCCAGCGCTACGCCCATCTCGACAACGAGACCCTGAGCGGAGCTGCGGGACTGGCCGGCAAGTTGATTGACGCCATGGCCATTCCGGACTTCGTCACCGAGGTCTAATCATCAGGGGTCAGTCGGTCAGTTCCGTCCGCCCCTTGTCCGACCATAGTTCGACCGGGATAAGCAAAAATGCTTCGCTTGGACCGGAGTAAGCGAGGCCGGTATGGCAGGCATATCAGGTCCAGGAGTGCAGCTACCCTTCCCGGCTGGAACCTATAGATTCAAAAGACTTTCTCCCTACCGCTTTCCCAAATTCCACCCTTCTATGTCCTAAATGCGGTTCCGCATATGGGGCTGGTCGATGAGGTACTCTTTGCCGTCAACCGATCTTGGGTTCGTCGCTCATAAGCCCTCCTTGATCTCGTAAAAAAAGAGGCCCCCGAATTGCTCCGGGGGCCTCTCCACCTTTCCGAACCATTTCTGCAAATGGTTCTTATGGCTGATTGGTATT
>TARA_R110002020_G_scaffold173286_1_pt1 | contig 24785 bp, 36 predicted proteins | sample TARA_R110002020 | Tara Oceans TARA_R110002020 (sample SAMEA4396489) | marine metagenome | biome: Westerlies Biome; feature: [MES] marine water layer (ENVO:01000295) within the mesopelagic zone...; material: water (ENVO:00002006), including particulate matter (ENVO:01000060) such...
ATCCGCAGCTATGGACAAATATTCTGGCGGTGTCGCTAAGTACAGGAGCTCAGAAGGTAAGTGCGTAAAGGTTCCATACAAAGGCCCCGTTTCTGAAACAGTCAAAAGTATTCTAGGTGGACTTCGCAGTGCTTGTACGTATACTGGTGCTAGAACAATCAAGCAAATGCCTAAGTGTGCAACATTCGTAAGAGTGAATCAACAATCAAACGAGGTATTTGGAAGGAACATATGAGAGATCCGTTAGTAGCTGTAGTTGACTGGAAGCAATCACCTCGAGGTGATAGTAAGTGTATTGTTGAGAAGGAGGTCTTAGGTAAATCTACTAACGTTAAATATTTTTTGTGTAATAATGACAGCGATTGGAAGGGTAACTTGTTAGAAGCAGATGTTATTTTGTTGTGGCATAATACGCACATGTCTTCAACCGTAATTAATAAATTACAAGATTGTAAGGCTATTATTAGAAATGGAACCGGTTATGATACCGTAGATTGGCTAGCTGCTGCATCAAGAGACATACCTGTATGTAATGTACCGGACTACGGTACAGAGGAGGTAGCGGATCACTCAATTGCACTATCATTAGCCCTTTGCAGACAGATAATACCTATTGATAAGGAGTGTAAAAAGTTGGGATGGGAGATTCCTAACAAGGAAAAAATTAGACGGCTAAGTTGTATGAATTTTGGAGTTGTCGGTCTTGGTAGGATCGGTACATCAGTAGCTCTAAAAGCTAAAGCTCTCGGATTTAAGACGTGGTTTTACGATCCATATTTGTCTAATGGGGTAAATAAGTCTCTTAATATTAATCGTGAAAAGGATTTTACTGAGTTCCTTAAAAGTATGGATATCATTTCTGTTAATTGTCCGTTAACAGAGGAAACGCGCTACATGTTTACTAGCAAGGAGTTTAAATTGATGAAAAATACCTCTTTTATTGTTAACACGGCTCGAGGTCCCATTATTAAAAAGATAGATTTATTTAAAGCATTAAAAGGTAATAAATTAGCCGGAGCTGCTCTTGATGTTATTGAAGATGAGCCTCTAAGAACAAAAGAGGAAGCAGAAACACCTAATTTAATTGCAACATGTCATTCAGGTTTCTTTAGTCAGGAAGCTTCGTATGAAATGAGACATAGTGCGGCAACGATTGCAAAAGCAGCCATACAAAATAAAGAATTGGAAAATTGTATTAACGAGAAATGTTTACCGAGAAATTGGGTATCTAACGAATAAGGAGATTGATGGTCAAATACCTAAGTGACGATACTGTTAAAGAGTTGCTACAATCTAAGTGGAGCGCTCTCATAGAGGATATAGAATCTGCTCTCATAGATGAGCACGGTGATATGGTCCCTAAGATTTATCTCCAATCTGGTCACCATGGTGATTTCAGAGCTATGCCAGCCTCACTAAAGGGGTATAGCGCATTAAAGTGGATAGGTGTTTTTCCGAAAAATAAGCAATATGGTCTACCAACCACGCTAGGTACGTTAATTCTTAGTGATAAATCGACAGGCGAGACATTAATGACGATGGACTGTACAACACTGACAGCGTATCGCACAGCAGCAGTATCAGCAATTGCAGCAAAGTACTGTTGTCCTGATGCAACCAATTTTGCATTTATAGGATGCGGCTTACAAGCCCGGTATCATATTGAAGCTTATGAGGCTATCTTTGGACATACGAATATGCACATCGATGTATATGATAGAGATGAAGAAGCCATGACAGATCTCTCTATCTGGATAAGTAAAGAAAATATTGCGAGTAGCTGGGGATGGAATACGTCCGTTAAGCAAGCCTGCGCTCATGCTGACGTTGTTACAACCTTAACCCCATCGACAGAGGCATACCTCGGATTAGAAGATATCGGTGATAGTGTAAATCACATTAATGCAGTTGGTGCTGATGCCGTTGGTAAGAGAGAGTTAAAGGATAATATATGGCGTGCGTTTGATCTAGTTGTCGATGATCGGGAGCAAGCAACACATTCCGGTGAAACACAATATGTAGACGGTTCTCCACATCATACATTGAAGGAAGTGATAAAAGGCAGTAACGTAAAAGACATTCCGACAGTGTTTGATTCAACCGGATTAGCAATTGAAGATATCGCAACAGCAATTTTGATATATAGATTATCAATCAAATAATATTATGGCAAATACAATACTACAAATTACAAAAATAGAACAGCACCACGCAGACGAAATTAAGTTATCATTCGACAACTTACCTGAAACAGATCATGTTGATGGTAGTTACCGGTTACGAAAATATTCCCATGTATTAGTAGATTGTGAAGCAGGTATCCAAATAAGTGATCTCGGTGTTACACAATTTAAGCAGAGCAGCAAATATAATCAGCATCAAGGTGGTATGGCTCGTAACTTTAATAGTATTGACGAGGACGTTTTACAGAGTCCCGCTATGCTTGAGATAGTTAAGGTGTTTATGGATGCATGTAAGTTTGTTGCAGTTGAAATGGATATTCATCAGATGAGAGTTAGGTGTACCGGTGGAGCTACTCAACTATCCCCGGAAGGTTGGCATCAGGATGGATATGACTGCGTTGCAATGATAGGAATTACTCGTTGCAATATCATTGGAGGTCAGGCATTATTATCTACGAGCAAGACAGAGCCTCCGTTCCTTGAAGCAGTCATGGATCCTGGTACAATGATTATCATAGACGACAGCCACTTATGGCACAACGGTAGATCCATTCAACCTATAGATGACAGTAAGCCTGCATATATGGATATGGTAATATTTACAGCGAAAAGGAAATAATATGTGTGGTATATTTGGCAGTACGGATTCGGAGCGGTTTAAGACTCTATATGAATTAAATAAAGATAGAGGAAGTTTCGCTTATGGTGGTATGTACATACACAGAGAAGAAGTGTCTGACATTCAAAGACATCAAGGGGACACTCTTCAACTCGAAGACAAACCGGGGCGACAATATTATATGGGACATACCCAAGCACCTACAAGTGCTCAAAGAGAGTTTGATTCAGAAACAAGTCACCCGTTTCAATATAACACCTGGTTCGTCGCGCATAATGGTGTCCTTTCAAACAGTAATACATTAGCCGAGCAATACGGAGTACATCCAAACCCGGTTGATAGTGCGGTCATTCCACCAATGATATGGTACTACCATGACGATAGTGGAGACGACGGTCTTTTTCCATTCCAACGAGAAGAACTAGCCATCAAAGCTACGTGTGAGAAGTTAGAAGGTACATTTAGTTGCTGGGTCCATAATACTTTTACAAATCATGTATATCTAATCAGAAGTGGTAGTACACTATTTGTTAACTATAAGACTGGTGATTTTTCATCCGCACAATATGAAGATATGAAGCCATTAGATGATCATGCTATTTACAGAGTGTGGTATGACGCAGATCCAATTCAAAAATCAAAGATCGAAAAGGTAGGTCATTTTGATACACATTCACCGTTTTTTATATTATGAAGATTCTAATTGGCGCATGCACTAAGCACAGTAGAGAGGAGTTTGAAAAGTCTCCTCTGTATAAATCTATGCTATCTAATCTTAAGTGTGAACCTACAATTAATCACTTATTGTATACAGGTGAGTATCAAGCCGTAATTAAATTAGGTAATCAAGACACTATTTGTGGTCACTATAATTTGTGTATTGAGATGGCTGTAAATGAAGGGTTCGATTACTTGTTGCTCGTTCACGATGATGTTAGTATTGAGGATAAGTTTCTAGATGAAAAAATACAACGAGCGCTTACATCATATGATGTAGTTGGATTAGCTGGTGCAAAACAAGTACAAATAAAAGAACCCGCGCTGTGGCACTTAATGTCAGATCAAAACGATTGGTCAGGAGCTGTAGCTCATCGTGCTGATAGCGGTCAAGTATTCGTTACTAATTTTGGAGAGGCACCCCAGAGGTGCTTAGTGTTAGACGGGTTGTTTATGGCTATTAAGGTTAGTAGCTTAACTGACAAAGTACGGTTCGATACAGAAAATCCAGGTAGGTGGCATTTATACGATTTAGATTTTAGCTTGACATGTAACAAACATGGATTAAAATTAACGACATGGCCTATATGGGTTATTCACGACAGCCCAGGTCTAAGTCAACCGTCAGAAGAGTTCTCTGTCGCACAGAAATATTTTATTGAAAAATGGACACAAAAAAGTTAGATAAGAAGTTTTTTGAAATAGTAATAGCATACAATTTACTGACGAGTGAGGAATATCTCGGGTCAGTAGTTGATGCTCTTGATACGAGATTCTTTAAAGATAACGATATTAAAAATATTGTTAATATTATCGTTGAATTTTATGTTGAGCGAGGCTCACCCCCAACCTTAACTGAAATTAAAACATACTTGTCGTCCGATGAGCTTAAGAAGTCATTTAAGGTAGTGGTAGATAAATTTAAGAGTATCGATAAGACCTATAATGTAGACGAATTACTTGAAAACACAGAGATGTTTCTTAAGGAGAATGCTGTGTATCATACTATGGTTGATGTTATTGATGAGTATGAGGGTAAGGACATTGATACAGGAAATATTCTTGATAGATTTGAGAAAGCTTGCGGTATAACTTTGTCTGCCGACTTAGGTTTAGATTTCTTAGCAGATATTGATAATCATATTGATGATTTAGAGAAAGAGGAGAAATATATACCGTCGACTTGGGAGTGGTTAGATAGAAAACTAGATGGCGGATTTATTGAAAATGGAAGATCATTATATCTCTTTGCAGGCGGTACTAATGTAGGTAAGTCCATATTTTTAGGCAATATTGCTACTAACGTAGCAGCTCAAGGAAAGACTGTTGTTCTAATATCTCTAGAAATGTCAGAGTTGATGTATGCAAAGAGAATATCAACAAGTTTGAGTAGAGTTCCTATTGGAGAATTGAGCTCAAACACAACATTAGTTAAGGACAGGCTCGTTGGATATAAGGAATCGCATCCAAAATCAAAACTTATCGTAAAGGAATTTCCTCCCAATGCAATTACTGTGAATAATTTAAAGGGTTATATAAAGAAGCTTATTAATAGAGGAATTAAGCCGGACTTGGTCGTTTTAGATTACATTAACTTACTTCACTGTACAATTGGTAATAATTCATACGAGAGAGTTAAGCATGCCGCAGAGCAGCTACGAGCTCTTTCATATGATTTCAATTGTTCGTTTATTACAGCTACACAGGTTAACCGTGCCGGTCTCAATGAACAAAATCCTGGTGTTGAAAACATTAGTGAAAGTATTGGATTAGCTGCCACCGCAGATTGTATTTTCAGTATATGGCAAGACGAGGGAGATACTGAGTTAGGGGTTATTAGATTGGGAATGGTTAAGAATAGATATGGTCAAAATTTCGGATCTTGTACCATGGCTATTGACTATTCAACACTCACACTTTCACAGGCGCAGGAGATTATTAACACAGATGAAGCCGCGGAGATGGACGAGGCGTTTAGCATGTTACAGGAAAACTAGTTGTAATGTATAGTATTCATGCTAAATAGTTCGGAGTGAGTCAGAATAATCATTTAGTATTTGTTAATAACAACATTGACGGTGCGACATCATTTTTACTTTTTAAGTGGCTAACAGGTAAAAAGGATCTAGTTTGTAAGACTGTAAGTCAAAACAGTTTTCCTAGCGTATATGGCAGGTGGAGTAAACACGTCGACTTAGGCGCTATTGATAAAATATATGTTTTTGATCTCGATGTTACAAAGTACGTCGATATGCTCCCCGCAGATAAACTAGTTATTATTGACTCAGACCCTTACCATGACGCTACTAGATATAAGTCAGGTACGAAGACATTTATATCTACCGAAAGCGGCAGTTGTTCAAAAATGATCTATGATTTATTCAACAACAGATTTGACACAGAATTAACAAAAGCTCAAAAGATACTAATGTTGTTAGTGGACGATTGTGTATCATATAATTTCTCACTTAACGGCTCATATGAATTGGGATTAATATTTGATAACTATCAAGGAGATAGAGTAAATAAATTTTTACAGGAGTTTAATACCGGATTTAGGGGATTTACATCAAAGCAAAAGGCTATAATTAGATTCTATAAAAATAAGATAAATGATATTAAGAAGAATCTAGAAGTTTTTGAGTCACAACTAACTATAGGTGACAAGAAATATAAATTTGTATCTACATTTACCGGTTTGTTTATTAATGAAATTTCAGATTGGCTATTAAATGTGTTTAAGGGAGACATCTCTATGGTAATAAATGTAGATAGTAATAGAGTTAGCTTTAGAAGGTCAGATAATTGTACTGTTGATTTAAGCAAGTTATCAAAAAAGCTTGCCGATGGCGGAGGTAGGCAATATTCGGCAGGAGGGTATATTACCGATAAGTTATTAGAGCTATCGAAGACGTTTAAACAAATCAAATGAACAATTCAAGCGACATGCAAGCATCACCGAATTCGCGAATATGTGATAGGGAAAGTAAATCTCTATTCATAAGTTTTTGCACATTGGTATGCATATTGTATAACAAGAAATTAAATCTGGCTAATATATTCTTACTTTTACTAAAGGAAAAGAAAGTGAAGAATCTATATAATAATATGTGTGAATTTGATTCGGACTTCGAAGGTATGAAATATTTTTTAGATTACGATGGATCTTTGCATAAAAGTAAGTATATTAAGAAGTACCTAAATGCAGAGAACAAAATTCATAGTATGAGATGACCAGCGGAGAACAGTACATATATAATACATATCTTATGGTCAGTAGGTCTAGGCAAAATAAGCCATATAAGCGCCGTAAGAATTTTGATAACTTCAAAGACAATCCAAATTACGTATTCATTAAGAGGCTTAGCATGTTTTTTAATAAGCACTCAAATATAAACATTGTCGATTTCTTTAATGCACCATATAAAGTGTATCCTGACCAAGAGCAATACTATGATCTCAGATTTTATACTACTCCAAAGTGTGTGAGGTTGTACGGATTATATGTCAAGAAGCTCGACATGGAAGATCCGGATTCAGATACGCAGATATCACGAATTAAAAAATCTCTATTATTCATTTTTAAATTCTGTAAGGATAACAAACTTGCCGTATCAGAATACACTAAACATAAAACTAATGATATTCCAACTTTTATCTTGCATTTACAGAGGAGAGAGGTTACTATATATTCATTGTACGAGTTCGACAATTTTGACAATGAAATGAGATCTGTTCCGAATGATAGATTAAAATTTACATTAGGAGATCAGTTGGTTGATAATATTGGAGAATTCAAACTAAAATACTACAAATCAAATAAAGCAAAACAAATACTAAAATCTGGAAAACAAAAAATAGAAACACTATTGAATAAACTAAACAATAATATATAATAAAACAAAATTATGAGTACAGCATATACAACATCAATGTTTGATAAAATCCGTGGCGCATTAACTGTGGAGAATAGTCAAAATAACAAGTTCCGTGATATCATGAAACTTTCACCAACTAACACATACACTGTTAGACTTCTTCCGAATTTAGAGAGTCCTGAAAAAACATTCTTTCACTTTTATTCATATGGCTGGGAGAGCTTCGCCACCGGTCAATATGTTAATAATATTAGTCCGCAGACATGGGGTGAGAAAGATCCTGTCGCTGAAGCGCGTTACAGTCTCGGTAAACATGGCACGCCCGAAGAGAAAGCTAAAGCCAGTAAAGTCATTCGTAGCGAAAAATGGCTCGCTAATGTCTTTGTAGTTAGTGATCCAACTAATTCCGAAAACGAAGGCAAGGTTAAGATTCTTCGCTTTGGTAAACAGCTCTATAAAATTATTATGGAGGCGATTGAAGGAGAAGATTCAGATGAGTTCGGTTCACGTATCTTTGATTTAACCAATAACGGATGTAATCTTAAAATTAAATGTGAGAAGCAAGGTGAATATCCGACATATGTATCTTCTCGCTTCGCAAGTTCGAGTAAGCTCGTTGGAGCTCCCAAGGACGTCGAACAGTTATACGAACAAGTTAATGATTTAGAGTCCGTATTCCCGGTTAAGAGTTACGACGACCTTAAGGGTGTGTTGAATGAACATTTTTATTGTTCTAATTCTACCTCTGAACCATCACCAGTAGACAAAGCCCCCGCAGGTGACAGTGTATCTTCAAGTGAGCCAGATGTATCTCTCGAAGATGTTGATCCGTTAGACGACGATAAAGTGAAGGAGCTACTCGAAGGGTTAGAGTAATGGATCCTAGGAGCAAAGAAGAAATCGACGCAGTAGCGGCTTTGATTGGATCTACAACTGCTAGTCTCAAACATGTTGATCAGCAGATCATTGACCAATCGGCTAATTTGAAGACCACGTCACAATCGTGGGATCCAAATGCTGTGTTGAAGGAGCATATTGTCGGTGGCGGCTCTCAACCCGGTATGCAAGTACCGGGTGTAATGCCAATGCAGGACGATATTGCTCCTGCTCCACCACCGCCGTATACTGAACAACAAATGCAACAGCCCGTTATGCAACAACCTGCTATGCAACAACTACCAGGCGACGCCGGTGAGAAATTGGATAGAGTTGAAAAGAAGCTTGATATACTTCTCAGCGACGTCGGTATACTTAAGGCCTTAAATACACAAATTGAAAAAAGTATAAGTAGAGGGTTGAATGGTAAGATGAAACAGATTACAATTAAACTTGATGCATCTGACAATAACAAATAAGTCGGAATTTGTTAGTGAGTTCTTATCTCCACTAAGCAAAATCAACGATAGTTGTATTCTTAAGATTACTAAGGATAGGATCTTCTCACTTCTATCAGCAACTGACAATACAGTTGTTGTATACGGTAAGCATGATACAGACTGGGAGTATGAAGACATTACTCTTAATGTTCCTGACTTAATGAGGCTTATTAGAATTCTTCAATGCATTGAGGATGATGTTATTGAGCTCGGTATTGAGAGTAATCATTTAAAATATTCATCCAAGGATATTAGATTCAAATATCACTTACTTGATACAGGTATATTATCATTGCCCCCTATTAGCGTTGAGAAGATTAAGGAATTAAAGTTTAATACTGGATTTTCAGCAACATATAATTCTTTCGTCAATTTAATTAAGGGATCTGCGTTTGCTATCAATCTCAATAAAGTATATTTCTTTACTAAGGACGGATGTGTGCATTGTGAGTTAACAGATAAGCAATCTCATAATGTAGACAGTATGTCATTGAAGGTATGTGATACCTATACTGGAGATGATATTAAAGATCCGTTACCGGTAGGTTTCGAAACTCTAAGAACAGTTATTGGTAATAGATGTGACGGTATATCTGTTAAGATCAATACCGAGTTGAATGTTATGTCTTTTCAAATTAATAATAATAACACTCAGATGACGTATATTGTATCCGGGTTAGTTAAATAACATGATCAAATCAAAGATGCCAAAAAATAAGGTTACTACACAAGGATATTTTATTAGAAGTTTACGTAACGCGGGATATAATACTAGCAGAGTGTATGATAGGTACTCGCCTGAAGATATTCGTAAATGGACAATTGTTGTAAATGCTAATACTGATTCTATATTGATAACTTGTGTTGATAAAGGTGAATGGCCATGGAGGGGGTTGTTCCATATTGATGATGCAGGTAAGATTTTTCCTCAAGGGTTATATATTAACACCGATTCTACTGATGTCATTTTAAAACACCTAGATGAATTTAAAGTTAAAAAGGTTGAAGGTAAATTAAATAATAATAGTAATGAGCGAACACGAGGAACAGCCAAACCAAAAGAAAAATAAGTCTCCACGTAGAAAGTCTAAGAAGAAAGATACGTCACCAGAGGAGCTAACTGAATTCATCGACTCGTTTGTTCAATCATTATCAACTCATCCTGGACCTGTTGAGGAAGAACCACCCAGTACTACTACTGCCTCTATCCCTCAACCGCCGCCCATTCCACCACCCATTCCACCTACGGCTACGAGTGTAACAATGGAATCTCTCTCTTCGTTTTTCGCTCTAAATGAAGACCCAACAATAAAGCGTCATAGAGAAATGACAGATATGGTTTGTGGCGGTATCGAGGAGTTTATGTCAAATTTTATATTAATAGGTTATACTATTAACGGTGATCCAGTTAATATTACATATGGTAAAAACGCCAGAGATTATGATTCGTTAAATACGGCCCTACACAAGTATATTCTTGACAATTATTCTGCGCCTCCGCCTGGCAAATTCTAGAAACATATATATAATATTTGTATGAATGTTCTAATACTGGGTGGTGGGTATGTTGGTAATCACTTGTTTAATTATCTAAAAAATAAGTGTACTGTTGAGCAAATTGTACAGAACCAAGTAGACTATACCTTTACCAATCCAAATTCAAAGGATTTTAAGAGCTATCTCCACGATAAGCGTTTTGATATTGCTGTTAATTGCTCTGGTTATACTGGTAAGCCAAATGTAGATGCGTGTGAGGATGATAAGGCCAATTGCTGGGAATATAATGTACTTGCTCCAGTTAGAACAGCTGAAACATTGAACCTTTTTAAAATTCCGGTAATTCATGTTTCGAGTGGATGCATATATCAAGGGCTCGGTAAGTTTACTGAGGAGGATGTACCTAATTTCGGCTTATATGATGATGAGAGTAGTTTTTATAGCAAATCCAAGCACGCAGGTGAATTAGCCTTACGAGGAATGGACGGTTATATATTCAGAATCAGAATGCCGTTCTGTGCTACAACTGCTCACAAAAATATTCTTGTAAAGTACCTCAAATATGATAATATTGTAAGCTTCCATAACAGTCTTACCTGCTTATATGATTTATGTGGTGCTATTGAGGAGTTCGCGACCCGTAGATCGGTTATACCTAGAGGTATATACAATGTTATTAACAAGGGAACAGCTAATGCAGTTATGGTTATGTCCGCAATGCGTAGACAAGGTCTTGTGAATAATAATTGGGAAGTAGTACCAATTGAACAGTTAGATATTAAGGCAGGTAGATCAAATTGTACATTAGCTGGAGAAAAATTATGGGAGTATTACAGTATGCCACATTTAAGTGATTCACTTGAAAGGTGTATAGAGAGGTTATCAAAGAAATGGGAATGCGAAAAGGTATAATTTTAGCAGGTGGAACTGGATCACGACTGTATCCAATGACGCAATGTGTAAATAAGCAGCTACAGTCTGTGTATGATAAGCCGATGATATATTATCCACTATCAACGCTGATGAATGCTGCTATCAAAGATATTTTAATTATTAGTAGCCCGGATCAGATACCTAAATTCAAGCAAATGTTTAGGAGAGGAGATCAGCTAGGTTTAAACATCCAATATGCCGCTCAGAATAAGCCGAGAGGGTTAGCAGACGCGTTTATAGTTGGTGAAGAGTTCTTGGACGGTGATTCATGTGCATTGGTACTTGGAGATAACATTTTTTATGGAGATGAGTTCTATAAAGACTTGACGTATATCAGTAAGATGAATGAGACCTGTGTCTTTGGGTATAGAGTGTCAAATCCATCCGACTATGGAGTGGTAGATTTTATGCGCACTGATGACCCGTACGAGTCAAACGTTAGAGTTTTAGGGATTGAGGAAAAGCCAGACAGCCCTAAGAGTAATTACGCGGTACCAGGTTTGTATTTTTATGATAATACAGTTGTTGATAGAGCTAAGAGCTTACAACCGTCAGATAGAGGCGAATTAGAGATCACAGACCTAAACAGTACGTACATTAAGGATGGAAAACTTAAATTAAAATTGATTAGAGAATCTGCCGCGTGGTTTGATACAGGTAGCCCTGATCAGATGTTTGAAGCCGCGATGTTTATTAAATCCATTCAATCAAGAACTGGTCAAATGGTCGGGTGCTTAGAGGAAGTAGCGTATAGAAAGAAGTTTATTGGCAAAGACCAATTCCGTCAATTAGTAGAACTATGCTTACCTGATGGATGTCAGTATAAGCGGTATTTGACGGACAAATATAATATAGGTTCATTATGTGCTATATAGTAACAGGAGGGTGTGGTTTTATAGGTAGTAATTTCGTTAACATGTTGACGGACACTACTGATAGTAATGTCATTGTACTAGACAACATGACATACGCTGCTGATGAGAATAATATTAATACGTGTGATAGAGTACGGGTCATTAAAACAGACATCGGTGAGCAGTCGAGTGTTCTAGATGACATATTTGCACATAACAACGTATTAGGTATTTTTCACTTTGCCGCTGAGAGCCATGTCGATAATAGTATCACTGGTCCAAAAATATTTGTCGACACTAATCTCGTTGGTACATTTAACTTGCTCGATACACTCAGACAGCGCGATTGGAGTGGTAGGTTCGTGCATATTTCTACTGACGAGGTGTATGGTGCACTATCAGAAGACGGTCCTTCGTTTCTTGAAGGTAAATTGCTCGAGCCTAATAATGTTTACTCTGCTACTAAGGCTGGATCAGATTTACTTGTCCGTGCATATAATAAAACCTACGACTTGAATGTAGTAACTACCAGATGTTGTAATAATTACGGGCCGAGACAGGATAAGGAAAAACTACTACCAAAGGTTATTTCAAACGCCATTAATGACGTTAACATTCCGATATATGGTAGAGGTGACCAAGTCCGTGAATGGATATACGTCGGGGATCACTGCAGAGCGATTTGGGAAATATTTAAGTTAGGTGAATCCGGAGAAATATATAATATTGGATCTGGTATGGAGACTACTAATCTTAAACTAATAAAGAAGGTGTTGTCTGGATTAGGCAAATCATACAGTTTAATTAAGCATGTAACTGATCGACTCGGACATGATTTTAGATATTCTATAGATAATAGGAAATTTATGGACTTAGTAGGGGATTTTGAATTTACAGATTTTGATGAAGGTCTTAAACGAACTGTGGGATGGTATAGTTAACGCCATTACATCATCCAAGCTTCGTGAGGGTGATGCTTATGCGTGTAATACCGGCGATTTCGTAGGTGAATTTTTTATATACATGGAAGATTCAGACGTCGATCATATATTCTTGTCATTACCGAAGATGGAGGAGCGAAAAGTTCCTTTCGACAAGTTTGAATTCGCTGTAAAGGAACGGTTTATTGAAAAAGTCGAAAATTTACCTAAGGATGTATACCTGGTTTGTAGAGATCAGCATATAAAAAATCAGAATTCTGTATAAATAATTAAAATGGACAATGTCACAACAAAGAAGGTCCAGTCTCCATGGACGGGAAGCTGGAGTACGCCTAAAATAAAGGTTCGCAATTACGGTACTGAGATCATTACCGAAGCTTGGTGGTACTGCCCAGATACTGGTCAGTTTATTACAAAGGGAGTTGTTAAGAGAGAGAACAATACAATTCCTGGTCAAAAACCAAGCTTGTAGTTCCTAGTTTATGTGTATATAATATATGCGTGGGTATTCCTGAAGAGTATGCAGTTCAAAAGTTCCATCAATTAGCGGGATACGCTAAAAGAAGAGGGTACGGTAATGTGCTCGAGGGTGGATGCCCTATTTGCCGCGAGGGTTCTAGTTGGGGCCGTAAACGTCGATTATATTTCATGGTGAATGACAGCCATATATATTGTCATAATTGCGGATGGACTGGAAATCCCGTCTCATTCATACAAACCGTCGAAAATTTATCATATAAACAAATTCTAAACGAAGCTAGTGAGTATGATATCCTTCCAGTTGATGTAGCTCAGGAAAAACAGCAATTTGTACGTACACAAGAAGCTGAATTATTGCCAAAAGATAGTATTAATATGCTGGATCCCGTACAGAGAGAGTACTATTCTAAGGATAAAATGTTTAACTGCGTAATGGACTTCACTAATAGGAGAAACCTGCTTAGAGCGAGTAATAGACCCAAGACGCTATATGTCAGCTTAAGTGATTACATTCATAAAAACCGATTAATTATCCCGTTCTATGATAATAATCAGGTTACATTCTATCAGTCCCGTTCCGTCCTAGATTCTGACAAAGAACGTCCGAAATACTTGTCTAAAGTAGGAGCTGACAAGTCTATTTTTAATATTGATAATATAGATATCAATCTAGATAAAATTTTCATATTTGAAGGGCCTATTGATGCCTGTTTTTGTAAAAACGGTGTTGCTGTTGCAGGTATTCAAGAAAATAGTAAGAGTTCACTTAACGAGAAGCAGAAACACCAGTTAGCGAAGTATAATTTCTTTGATAAGGTTTGGGCTCTGGATTCTCAGTGGCAAGATAGAGCAGCTAAGCTAAAAACTGAAAAGCTTATTGAGCAAGATGAGAAAGTATTTATTTGGCCAGAAAAATACGGTAAAAAATTTAAAGATTTTAACGATATGGCTTTAGCTCTCGATATAAACGAAATCCCGTATAAGTTTATACTGGATAATACATATACGGGATTAAAAGCTAAACTATTATTAACTAAGTGCTAGATTTGTCCTTGGTTACGTAATCTGCCCATATTAGGCTTCAACCATGGTTGCTCACCGTCAGATTCACGAATTTTCGTTGCTCCAACAAAGAAGCTGTGGAACAATGAAGCTGAGTTATTTTCGCCGTGTACGTCTTTACTACTCAGTACAACCGACCAAGCAGTACCAGCATTGTCAATAATGGCAATTGTTGAACCTGAAAGGGATCTCGGACCTTTAGCTGTTAAAGATACGTTCTGTGAGTCACCCAAACCAGAAATAGCAAATCTAACAGTGTGGATGTCCTGTACTGCGTCTTTATTTCCAGGATCGTTAAATGCAAACACAGGTCCTAGCTTGCTATCATTATGAAGTTGAAATTGTGCTACTGTCGGCTCTACGATCATAATCGCAACCGCTGACAAGCCACCATTAGTACCACCTACGTGAGTAAATGCGCCTCTTCCATCAGGTCCCATCGGTAATCTCTCATCTCCGTTCGCGCTGTTAGGTCCGGAGTTAGTTCCGGTTGAACTCAAGGGTAGAACGTAGTCAAAGGTCAATGTCCCGTCATTAATGTTTCTTGCCATATCGTAATTATTTATTCTCTATTGTTTCAAAAATTGTTATTCCTCTGCAGAAAGTATATATCCTTTAAGTGATTCTATTAAGCCGCTGAGATCCTGTGCAATGCGTGAAATTTTCTTAGTTTCGCTCCTACTAATATCAGCAAACAGGGTATCACAGTCAGCACCGTTTAATTTTTTCTGTAACGATTCAGATTCCATACCGTTTAGAAACTCATTAAATTCAGAAATTCTACCTACCCATTCCTGTAACTCTAACTTCATTCTATCTGATTCTGCACGTTTATAGTCACCGACCGGGGACGGAGCCACATCACTAACAGCGTCTATTGTTTGACTATCCGGTGACGCGCCATCATCTGGTAAACCAACAGGTACCCCGCCGCCGTCATCTATCGGAGCTGCTGGTATCTCTTCTTCTAATACTAGCTTAAATTTGTTTGCGAAAATATCACTCATAATCTTAATTATTTATTGCTTTAATAGTCCTTTTCAGGAATAAATACTTGTGAATGTCAGCTAAGAAGACAGAAATATTATTTGAGGACCTTACAGCCATGGCTGATAAGTGGACATCTGCGATGTCCGGTAAAGAATTTTCACAAAATTACATGACCTTATTGGACTTGCTTAACGGTCACGGCGCGGACCAACAACATCCAAATAATGTTAGAGCTAAGGGACCAGATGTTCATGGATCACAGATGTTTTTACAAATGTTAGGTGATATTATGATTAATGCTGATGATTTTCACCGTGCCGTTAAAAAGGTCACATCCTCACCTGTTATTGAGGACAACAAAAAAGCTCAAATAGAGCTTATTAAAATGCTAAAAAAGGCAAGAATGATTAAAAGATTAGTCATGTCTATTAGCGATGATATTGAGAAGTTTCAAGTTGATGTTCCTGGTGACTGACTATAATATTATAGTGTGATACCGTCTATATTAAAATCTCTTACAATCACGTTGACTATTAGTGCGTTGATAACAAGTGCACTATACGCATTCGGATTTCAATTTGTAAAAACATTCTGTCTAGTCACAGCAATCCAGATAGGTGTCTGGCATCTATTATCCTATATCATAGGGTGGCTTAATGATATGAAAATGAAGGATATAGAATTGCGAATGATACAGGAAATGAGCAAGCAGGGGGTATCTGTTCCTTGCGCACATTGTAAGTGTGAAAATTTTATTCCTATTACTTTTCACGAAGATAATGATTTTGAATGTATGGACTGTAAGAAGATGAATGGTGTATATGTTGAAATAGAGACAGCCACCAAGTCAGAGCCATTGGATAAATCGAATATAACTATTAGCAATGCTGGATAAGGAAAAATTAGATAAGCACTTTACTGATGTTCAATGTTCCTCCGTACCTCCTGAGGGCGCAGTTAAGCCTGAGCATCACTTTAATAAAATATACGAAGAAATAGACAAGCTAATTAAACATCTAGGTGTAAACATTCACGACAGCTATAAAACCGGTAGTGTATCGTGTAGAAATATTAAGGCTAAGAAGGCATCCAATATATTGACAGTAATGCACGTAGCGTATTTTGAGATGTTAAGAGAAAGTGTAGCGTCTTCTGAAATGACTGAGGAGGAGAAGAGTTCAAAGAAAATTCAAATCACTCGAATTGAGCAAGCGTTTCAAGCATTGAATACTCTTTCGTTAGATCTTGAAAAAAAGCTTGACATTAATTCGGTACTATTTAGAATGTATGGTAGCTTGAATGAATTAATCAAGCGTACAGTAGAAAAGACATGAACATCCACAAAGTATTAAAAATTGACGTAGACGAGGAAATCGATCTAAAAGACGAACAAATGACAGTTTATACAGCTGCGAGATGGCTGGCATTAATCAGAGGCATTGAGATGATTAATGATAAAGCTCGTCAGCTAAAAATAAACCTAGACAGAGATAAGACTTGGGTAAAGCCTTTGGCACTGCAGCGATTTATTAATGATGATACACCAGCTTGTATTGCTGAAGTGAAAACCCTCTGGGATGAGGAGAGTTAAAGATGCACTATTGGATAGGAACAAGATTTTCAATACCTGAGAATGCAGCCCGTACGGGCCCAGTATCCATAGGTGACCAAACCAAAATAAAAAATAAATCTCCGTTTAAGTCCAATGTTCAGTACATGATATATTATATTAAACCTGACAAGAATGGGGTTATGTACCACTTCAAAGAAGAAGCATCCGGAGAGGACTTATATCTTACGTTCCCATCAACTAATGCTGCTGATCGAGTAATTGCTGATGCTTTGAAGGAACAGTTACCAGATTATTCAGCATTCCATAATCGGTTCAGAGGTTAATCTTATCCGTAATCACCGTAAACATCATCATCATTTCCAAATGAGTCATAGTCGAATACAGATGAAGAAGCTTCATCAGCATTTCCTGTGTATGTCTTAGTAGGTGTTTGAGGATTATCACCACCTGACAATCTACCAGCAAATGAATCATCATAAACTTGATTGCTCTGTTTCTCCGCTGTAAGTCCAGGTCTAAATGTATAGTCAAGGCGCCTAGCTTTCAGTATCCAACAATAATGACCCATGAGTGGATTAATTTGACTCACTTCTTGATCTAATCTCTGAGTAATTTCAAATGACTTACCTGCCCTACCGCCAGGTCTATCATCTCCATATTCAGTCAAAGTGAATACATCGCCTGATTTAGGTTCTGGTCTATCATGAGGAACTGTTGCTGATAGAGCAGATAATGAATGATAAAATCCTGATATAGTTACAAACGCTGTAACTTCATCATCAGCCTGAAGACCGAACTTACTCAAGAATATTGATTGTTCGGTTAGATCAACATACATTAATAGCTTAACACCTGATAAATACCCGGCAGTTGTATTTTCACCGTAAATTGCATCTACAGCTGATAATTTGAAATTATATGTATAGTAATCAACGGATTGACCATATAAATCAATTTGTTCTTGAAAATAGCAATAGTAGTTAAGTCGGTCTTGAGTAGTCCAAGACTTGTCTACGAATCTAAAATTGCCCGTTGAGTTATATTGTGGCATGCTTAAGATCTTTCAATGTAAAATAAATTCTTACCGTCATCGTAAAAGATTTTAATTTCTGTTCTGTTCAATTGTTTGGGTGATTCTAGGGACGGTGGGTTAACAAACAGGTCTGGTACATAATGTTTTTGTATATACTTAGCATCAGACAAATTACATATAAATTTTCCAGGTTGTGTCTTTAGTACCTCAATCTTTTTGTTTAAACTACCATCTACGCGGTGAACATCAGATATAAATTTTTGAGTCTTTCTATTCAACCCCCTTAATCCGTGACCTAAATGAAATTTAGTATTTGGATCTACCTCAGCATCTATCTCAGGTAACTTATCACTTAGCTTTGTTGCTACATCAAATAAGTCTTCATCTATGGTTGCTTGTTCACTATATATCTTATCATACGATATACTGATTATATCAATAAGATCACCTATTGAACCATCATTTCTTAACGTTTTGAACGCTAAATTTTCAACAGCAAACTCACCGTGCTTCTTAAGACCAGCACGTCTCATATTACCTATTTTTGTCTTTAGTGCTTTTGCTTTATTATATAGCAATTTAGCCTGTGATGGTGTAATATTTGATGTTATTAGCTCTTTCAATCGACTGATTGTATCTGATATACCTATTGCTTTTTTTGATACATCGCTTTCATCAATCTCCGGTGGGTTAAACTTAGGTTCCCTAATCCAAACATCGTCTAGAAGTGAATACAACCCTGATGCAATGTGTGGTTCATTGGTATCTTGGTAATATAGCTCAACTTCATGCTTTCTCAGTATAACACTATGTCGTAAGTTCCATATAAATCGCTTTCCGTCTAATGCACCTTTAACAATATCAGTATCATCGCTTATTTTAGAGTAATCGAGGAGTATATGTACATCTAGATCAGAATACTTTGTATAATTAAAGTTTGCTAGTGAACCTGTTAATTGAATATCATCAATCAACGGTTTAAGATCATCGCTTACGAAGTCATCTACTATTTTTAGGAGTTTATCGCGTATATCACTATCGAATTCCGCTTTTCTCCAAAACTTCTTGTTTAATTGGGAATTGTAAAAGCGAGTTTCTACTAATAATTGATATACGTCCTCAAATAACATGCTTATCAATATTTATAGTAATAAGCAAAAAAGCCCCGCATGCGAGGCTTGAATAATAGGTTATTTTAATTGTATCGTTTACTTATCTTTAGCTTTACCGACGTTTAATGCCAACAGATCAATAACCTTGTAAATTTTACCTACAATATTGTCGTCTTTAGGCGTAGGGGTCAGCGCAGCAATAGCAGATGCAACAGCAACGACTCCTGTGATAATACCAATCAACGCTTCTTTATGTTCTAATATCCAACTCATGTAACTATTTAGTCTATACGAGGGTTAAATATTAGGTACCTGAGTTATAGACTATTAACTACTAACCGAGTTATTGTAACAGTGGCCCAGCCATTACCACCAGAGGCTCCTATATTCACCGTCGAGGGCACGCCTTCGCCCCCTTCATCGCCCTCGGTGAGGATGTTGCCGCCACCACCTCCACCAGCTCCGGGGAAATCTCCAGGTGTTGCCGAGACAGAAGCAGTACCACCACGACCACCCGAAGCTCCAACATTATTCGTACTAGATCCGTGACCTGATAGGGCAGCACCGCGACCACCACGACCGTCGGTGGATACCCATTGCATGAGTATCCTGTCTGCTTCGGTAAAAGCATTCGCAGCGCTCAAGTAGCGCTCTGCTTGAATACCCATCCCGTAAAAGCCTGTGTCATATGTATACATAGGTTGACCTTGGAATGCCCCGGTATATGATCCATCAGTCCCGCCAATCGCGTCTCGTCCACCTCCAGCAGCAGCTGTGACAGCACCGACGACAACATACGTATCTTTACTTGGTTTAATTACCTGGTTATCCCAATCGGTCTGCGTACTGCTTACACCAGCGTATAGCCCGTCACCGACATTAACATTAATACCGGTAATACCAACTAAGTCTTGTGTATAAAATGTTTTCTTAATGTACGCTCCGCCGCCACCGCCATGTGCTTCTTCCCCGTATCTACCATCTGAACCGCTACCGCCCGCTCCGTATAATTCAATGACCATTTCACCTATCATAGGATACGGGTCAACATCCGTGAAACCAGTATGCGGTAATTCGCTATCTGTTGAAGATAATGATATAACTATGTTACCAGGTTTAGTAAACTCCCATACTATATTATCAGTTAGTTTTTGATTATATGAAGTAGTACCTTCGTAATATACATCAGGATCATCACTCGAAATGGATTGAGGATCTAATTTTGATATAATAAATGTTTCTCTCTTTATTTGTTCACCAGATCTTAGGTCATATACTGTATATCGATGCGTCATATAATTATATGACTCTTTAACAACTCCATACTCCTTATCACTCTTAACAATTGAGTATAGTCGTAACTTATATCCAACCACCTTCGCAGACTCAAGATTTCCAATATAGTTGAACACTCTTTTGTCACCGGTACCCTTATTAGTAACAGTTACACCTCTCGTCTCAATATGCGTTTTGATATCATATTCTGATCCTTCTGTATAGAACGCTCGCTTAGGCTCTGACTTCAATAGCGTAGAATATTCAACGAGTAATTCTTCTTCTCGCTTATCAATTAGTACGTTGAGATCACTAAGTTGCTGTCTTTCATAGTCTTCAGCGCGGTCTATATATTCCTGATACTGCTTAGCTGACTCGGCCTTCTGACTATCCTTCTCCTCAATCCGTCTTTGCTTTTCTTCTTGTAATAATACTAATTTATCAGCTTCCTCTTTGTCCCGCTCTTCTTGAAGCTGAAACATTTGAAGATACGAATCGGTATCTTTCTCCTCAGTATCAACTACAGACTCACTCTTATATGGCTTGACATAATCTAAAACATTGAACGTGTCTGGTTGTGCTTTAGGTGCAATAGTTTTAACTTTATTTTTCTTAACTCTCTCAATGTATTCTTCACGTATAATTTCTTTCTGAGTTTCTTTGTGAAATGTCTGGAGAAATTTAGATGTATCTGATGACTTAATCTCTGTAGACTTATTGTAATTAGTGATTAGGTTTTTCTTCCTCTGACGCTCTTCTCTGAGGATTTGTGGATCAGGCGGTGGCGGTGGGCGGTATATAAATACAGGGGTACCGTCGCTTAGCTTACCGTATGGTTCGTAATTTTCATCGTCCGGCTGACCGATATGAAGTTGATCCATTTATATTATTTAGCTTCTAACAACCCATTTAATATATTTTCGAAATCAGAATACGGTACATCTGAATATTGCAGGTTCATAGGAAGTTTATCCTTGTACCCGCGCCGTTCAATACTTCGGTTATCTAATCGCCCAGCACCCATGAGACTAGCTACAGTGGTCAAGGAATATGCTGTTGCTCTCTGCATTGCAGAGAACGAACTAGTACTATGTACTACTTTCTCATAAACCCTTGTCATATCACCGTATGTGACCTCAGAACGAAGGATGACAAGGTCAGGATCACTATCATCACCGGTGCATCCAACTTCAAAAATGCGCTTCATAGTATTATCTTCTAATTTGCACTTTCGAGTTAGAAATTCAACCATCTTAATGTGTCCTGGGTACCTAAATGTCCGGTATGAGCAGTTCTTGACACCTCTCTTTTTCATACGGTTCAGTGTATGTGAGGCTCCTCCTGATGTATAAAAAGCTTCTAATTCATCTAGCTGAGTGTTAACTGTTTGCAGTCCGGACATTCCCGCAACAGTAACAAGCTTACCATTTTTAAGTATTAGACAGTCATCAACATATTCATTTAGTAATCCATCAACAGACCAAGTAACGAGATAGTTCAGCGGGTTATTTTTCAAGACAGGTAGACCACCTACGTACATCTTAACGTTGTCAATTTTATGTAGACCAGAGATTAGATGTTCAGCAATAATATTAATCCATCCTGGAGCTAATCCTAGATCAGTAAACACAGGTTTGGTTGCTTTGTCTTTAGCATATGAATTAATTTTCTCAGATACATCAACTCTTCCACCTAAGTCACAGTATCTAATATTATTATCGATACACACCTTAGCGACAGACCATAATTGATGATAAGGGAGACTGCTTATTACCACATCTGGCTTAACCTTTAATATTAGGTCCTTTATATCTTTCGACTTTTTAAGCAAGGTAAATTTTGCGTTTGGTACAAGCCCTCTTAGTCGATATTCGTTAGGCATCTTGTCGGCACAGTGTACCTTGTATCCTAATGTGTGCATTGCGTAAGCAATAGTTGTTCCCATTCTACCTAAACCAAATATTATAGTCTTCATTATTCTCTCCAAGTAATATTAATTAAGTTGTCACTAAAAAATTGCTTCACATAATCTACAGCATGCTCAGGTTCAAATGATTTACAGGTATAGATGTCAATTGAAAAGAATTTTGGTGTTCTATCATCCCATGCATATATGTGCATACCTGACTCTTTCCAGTGAGTATATGCACACCACCCGTAATCTGAATCGTAGTTACATATAGGAGACGTTACCTCTGTCATGTTTAATAACTGAGTTATCTCATGACAGAATCGAGTCATATCCTCTGGTGCGAAAGTGTTATGAAGTGTACCTTCAATAACTAATCGTTGTCTACATATATCCGGTGCTAAATCAGTCCAAGTCATTAATAATGTACCATTCCGCCGCAAAGCTTCTAAATTTATTGTAAAGAGTCTCTTCAAGGTATAGTTGCTCTTCTTCTGTCCATATAGAATCGTGTCGGGAGCAAGGTCGTTCCTTTATTGCAATTAGATATGCAGCTTCTCTTAACAGCCTGTCAGGCTCTATTTGCTTATCACACCAGTCTTGCTCCATGTTAAACTCATCAAATTCCCTACCGGGATGATGAAGGTAAATACGTTCCATATATTCGTTATAGGGAACCCATTTAGTAGTTTGTTTATAGTTTTTAGTCTCCGCTATAGTAGGTAGTCCCTTATCTACAAGTCTCTGCTCATAGTCTGGAAGTGCATCATATTGTTCTTTAGTTAGTTTGTTCATAATTATTTTCTTACTGATCCTTGAGCTTGCATACCAACTGCACCGGTAGGTATTCCTGAACCACCAGTAGTTTCACCAGTAGTTCCGCCACCAGTAGTTTCACCAGTAGTTCCACCACCAGTAGTTCCACCACCAGTAGTTACTCCTCCTTGTTGGTTCGTCTGATTTCCCTGACCACTTGAGTTATTACCACCAGTGCCGCTATTGCCGCTGCTACCGCTACTATTAGTATTGCTATTTCCATTATTACCTGTTTGTGTATTATTACCTGACTGTGTGTTGTTGTTGTTAGGCTGTATATACCCATGTCTACCTAGCCTGAGATTAATTCTGTACTGTTTATATGTTGTTATTTGTTGTCGTTGTTGAGGTAGTAAGCGTAAATTAAGTCTAACTGATGTACCGCCTACGCGGATTGGTCTTCCCTGTGAGTAGCCGTTATTAATAGTTGTAGCAGTTAACGTAGCCACAGACCCTCCTTGTTGGTTCTGAGTAGTAGCATTACTACCCGAGTTACCAGTCTGTCCACCAGTATTCGCGGCTCCTGATCCACCAAGACCACTTAAGTTAGAGGATGGTACTGTTTGAGCGTGTATGCTCAATGCTACAAATAATAATATTGGAAGTATAATGTTCATTTTTCGTGTTCTTCTATTTCCCAGTTATCTAAAATTACCTTGGCTAACCAGAGTTGGAATGGAATAGCTGCAAATCCTAACGTGCAGACTATAGCCACACACCAAAGGACTATTGCTCCTATATAATCACCGAGCTTGATATTTAATTTTGATTTGTATGTCTTCATTTGTTCATTCCTTGTGGAAAGGCGAGCTCTTCACCATGATTAACTGTCCAGGACACCGTATGTGTTACCGCTTCCCACATTTTAGCAGCAGTTGGAAAGCCATTGCCGCTCTTCTTTACTCCTCCGAACGACAAATGGCTTTCCGCTGCAATGGATCCCCCGTTGTGATATATCATACCAGCATCACAATTATCTCTACAGTAACGAGCTATACGATAATTGTTTGTTAATATACCAACTGCCAACCCAAATTCTGTATCATTGTAAATTTCAACACCCTCTTCAACTGTGTCAAATGGAATTAGTGCAACATGAGGGCCAAATACTTCCTTTTTCAAGTAAGATGCATCTCTCCACTCAGTTTTATATACCATTGGCGATAGACAATAAACATTATCTTCCATTAACATTCTTACAGGTGATACTAATACTTCAGTTTCTGAATCAGTACAAGCTTCGTCGTTGTATGATACTACTTTATCGAATCCTTGCTTGTTGACAAGCGGACCGTAGTACATGTTTGTATTAACAGTACCATCTTCATTAAATGGGTTTCCTGTTTCTAGTTCAGATGCCTTATCAGCAAACTTCTTACAAAATTCATCATATACTCCTCGTTGTATAATCATTCTTCCAGATGATACGCAACGTTGACCAGAGAGCTTAAATGCACTAGCAATAGCAGCATCAATAGCCATGTCTATATCAGCATCATCAAAAATTATACATGCTGACTTACTTCCCATTTCACAA
>TARA_R110002020_G_scaffold73578_1_pt1 | contig 24775 bp, 4 predicted proteins | sample TARA_R110002020 | Tara Oceans TARA_R110002020 (sample SAMEA4396489) | marine metagenome | biome: Westerlies Biome; feature: [MES] marine water layer (ENVO:01000295) within the mesopelagic zone...; material: water (ENVO:00002006), including particulate matter (ENVO:01000060) such...
ACTAAAACCATGAAATTTTGTTTCATGGTTTTTTTTATGCCCTTTGGTTAAGGAGGTTTGATTTTGTAATAGTTATTAATGTCCCAATAAGATTTGGCTTAAATGGCTAATCACCTTCATTATTAAATCATTAATTATAGCGCTTAGAATTGATAGTAAATTATTGATATTGTAATTATTGTATTCTAATTATATGTTCGATGTAAAAAAGTAAATTAAATGTTGTCAGAATTTTAATAAACCAATGATATTTCTAATTTTGACCCAGCAAAATAAAAAATGGTCAGGGTGATTGGCTTTTAGCCGCATTCATGACTTTGCTTATCAGACCTATTAAACTTTGATTTTGTAAAAATCAAGATAATTGGCAAATGGCCAGTTAAGAAGAACATTCACAATTGTAGGATGTTGAAATTGGCAGACAAGCCCTCCTGTCTCGGGGGTGGAGAATCAAGAAAAAAGCGTAATTCAACCGGACTATTGCCTAACTTCTCCGTGGAGGTTCGAATCCTTCTCCTACAGCTTATAAAGCAGCACTTAGGTGCTGCTTTTTTCGTTTAAATTTGACTTAAATGTCTATTTTTAGACAATAAACCGACTGAATGACAGAAGAGCATAGAGATAAGCATTCCAAACATCCTTTTCGAAAGAAAATTTTGAGATGGGTTATGTTTACTTTCTTGTCCATACTTTTTCTTGAGTTCGTTGTCTATTTTGGGTCAAACCTGGTGCTTTCCAGTTGGGCAAGACGAAAAATCAATGAAGCTGCTAAGGATATTTATTTAGTAGACTTTAACCGGGTTAGATTTTCCTTACTTCGGCGCGGAATCTTCATGGATGGCATAGTAATGAAGCCTATGGGTGAGCGTAAGCCAGGCCAAAATCAAGCGTTATTTAATTTGACGTTGGATGAATTAGCGCTAAAAAACCTTTGGTTTAATTTTTCTGAAGGCATCTTATATGTAGGCAAGTTGGAATTTGATAATCCAAATATCAGTATGGATTTGCCACCAATTACAAGTAAACTTGATAGTGATGAGGTAGCTCAAGATCATCAGAAAAATGGTTCTTCGGTAAAAGCCCTTGAAGATGAGTTAAAGAAGATAATTGATAAGATTAATTTCACCGGTGTATACATTAGTGAACTTGAAATCGAACATGCAGATTTATTCTTTTTAAATTTTCTTAGCCAGAATTCATTAAAAGCAGAAAATACCAGGTTGCTAGTAAAGGATATTAACTGGGCAACTAAGGAAGAGTGGGAGACACCATTTAATGCAAGGGGATTTGAATTTGATTTGGACAATGTAAACTTCCCACTTCCTGATGGGGTACATTTTATTCAGTCTGATAAGGTGTATGTCAGCTCCCTTGATAATAGGATTTTAATAAACGGTTTTCAACTTAGTCCGGATAGAAGCATTCAAAGCAAATCCTATTATGACGTCTATTTAAGTGAGCTTCGGGTAGGAAATGTTGATCTGAATGAGGCTTTTATGTCCTCAAATGTTGTTATCGATGAAATTGTTTTAAATGATCCTCGATTTAAAGTTGAACAAAACATTATTAGTGAAAAGGATAGTACTGCAAGTGGGGATCTGAATGAATTGATTGAAGGAATTCTTAAGTCTTTTGAGGTTCAGGAATTATCTGTCAATAATGGTAAGTTCACCACGTATAGTCTTTCAGATACTCTCAAAAATCGTATTGACATTCAGAAGCTTGATTTCAAGATGATTAATTTTTATTTGGGAGCTGATGAGTCCAGAAAAGCCAATCAATTTTTCTATGGCGAAGATGCGGCTATGGATATTCAAAATGCAGACTTGTATTTATCAGATGATGTCCATGTGATCTATGGAGACAGAGTGAGTGTTTCCTCCTTCAAGGATGAGATTATCGTGGAAAATATCCGGATAGAGCCTCGTGAAGATGCCTTAAAAAGTGGTTTGGCGAATCACATCATGCGAATTTCACTTCCTAAACTAGCGCTGACCAAAGCCAATTTGAAACAGCTATATAATGAGGGCATTTTTAACATTGATGAAATGCTCATTCAGTCTCCAAAAGTGGAAATAACTGAACTTAGGCAAAGTAAAGAGAAATCAGAAAGGGTGCCTGTAAAGGAGCTTTTGACGGGATATATGGAAGAGCTTGCTATCGGGAAAATGGATCTCAGAGATGGGGAAGTTCAGTTTAAAAATGATAAGGGAGTAAGAAGCGACGATATTGGTTTTGAAAAATTTAGTTTGTTATTGGAGAAAGTCTTTTTGCAACCAAATCAAGATACAGATGTGAGAAACCAATTCCTTGCTGAGGAAATGGTACTAAGTCTTGATAAATATAGATTGAAGCTTAGGGATAATCTCCATGAGTTTTTGGCTGATAAAGTATTGATCGATAGCAAAAACTCCCTCGTAGTAATAAATAATTTTACGCTAAGACCTGAAAATCCAGATTCTGCCCAGTCTATACTCGATACCTATGGCAAGACTGTAATATTAGATATTTCTGTTCCAGAATTTCGAGTGGAAGGCATAGATCTTATGTCTGCATATTTGGATGAGAAGTTGATAATTAACCGCATTCTAGTCCCTTCTCCAGTCGCTAATTTTACTAGATTCAGAGCAAAAAGTGGCGGATCAACCGCAAGTACTTCTAGTCAAGTGGATTCACCGGATGACATAGAAGAATTACTTACGTCCTATTTTTCTTCGATTCAGATTGATTCTGTAAGCTTTAGTGATGGCCAGGTTCAGTATAAAAACTATGCAGGGAAGAAGAATTTAGCGCTAAGTGAGGATAGTTTATCATTGAGCTTAAAAGGCTTTTACCTTGAAAGAGGACTTGAGAAAAGCTCAGAAAGAACGTTCTTTTCAGATGAAATTGATTTAAAATTAAGACAGTACAACTTCAGCGTAGCAGGTGGGAATTATGATGTAGATACAGATGGTCTGCAGTTTAATTCTCGTTCAAAGACAATTGAAATAGATAATCTTACACTAAGTCCAAGTAGCTCCATCAATAGCAAAATTGCTCTATCCTTAAATCTCCCAAGTGTGTCTTTTGAAGGGGTAGATATAGAGTCTTTCTTATTTGAGAATCAGTTAACCCTAGATAAGCTTGCGGTGGATGGAAGTACAATTAATCTGGAGATTAAAAGAGATTATAAGATAGAAGTCAAAGAAAAAGCCCCTGGGCAACTTTCGGAAAAAACACTACCCAAATCTATTGAACTAGTTTCGATTGGGGCCATTGAGGCGACAAATTCTAAGTTAAGTCTGAATTACAGAATTGGTGAAAGTGATTTTGAATCTATTCAGACAGACTTTGATATAGGGATCAAGGGCTTAATGTTGGATTCCGCAGCAAATGCACGGGAAGATATTGCTGGGCTTTTTGAAGAGATCAGTCTTAACCTTAATGATTTCTCCTACACCTTGCCAGATAGTATTCATACCATTCGCTTCTCTAACTTATATGTAGATAATACTGCAGACGAGACAGTATTCTCAAATTTTGAAATTGTTCCGAGTAGCACAACTGGCAATCCAGGCTCCCCAATTTTATCAGCGAAGATAGATGAACTGGGTGTGAGGAATAATACTATTAGAGATATTCAATCTAGAGGAGTGTTTGACCTTTCGCAACTTAGGCTTTTGAATCCTAAAATTGATATTTACCTAGACACGGCGCGTCAGTCAAGTAAGTCAAAATCCTCTAGAGACTCCCTTAAATTTAAGAATGGAGGGTTAATTGAATCCGTATTACTTCAGGATATCTTAATTGATAATGGAGATATTACCCTTCATAATAAAGAGTCAGGTGAGATTCCGAGAATGGCATTCCATAAAGTCAATTTTGGATTAAAGGAGCTCAACTTCGATTTAATGAATAAAAATTCGGAATTGAGTCCTCAGTTTATACTGGAGAAGGACTTGAGCTTATCTCTTTCTAATTATGAATTTTACACCAAGGATAGTCTTAACAAGCTGAAAGTCGGGACTATACGATACCTTGATAATAACCTCATTATAGATAGTGTTTATTTCCAGCCAGCCTATGGTCGCTATGATTTTTTGCGTAGAAAGGGATATCAGGATAATGCTATGGATGCTTTTGTGAAGGAGGTTAGGCTTGAAGACATAGATTTTGATGCATATTTCATCAACAAAAACCTTAAGGCTCATGTATTAAGAATTAATGGACTTGAGTTGGATGTTTTTAGAGATAAAAGGATACCACTTAAAGAAGGTATCATCAAGCCAATGCCTCAAGAGCTGATGCAAAATGCCGCGTTTGATTTAGAGTTGGATTCCGTGATTGTACATAATGGGCTTGTCCGGTATCAAGAGTTTGCGCCTAAGGCCATGATCCCTGGTTCAATACGGTTTGAGGAAGTAAATGCTTCAATTGCTCCTTTTGTAATGAGGAAAAGTAGCGAGGAATTTCCTCTGAAATCAAGTATGCTATCGGCATCTACAAAGGTGATGGGAGAGGGTGAAGTAAAGCTAAATGCTAATATGTATTTCGGCGCACCTTATCCTATGGATGTTGATGTGGAGTTGGGTGAGTTTGATCTTATGCATCTTAATCCCTTGCTTGCAAATGGAGTATTTATTAAGGTTCTGGATGGAAAAGTAACTGATGGAAAGTGGGGTTTTAGGTTAGATGATGATTTTGCCAATGGGCAAATGAATTTTAAGTACAAAGACCTAAAGATTGAGTTTTTGGATTCTTTAACGTTGGAAAGAGGAACAGGAAAGCTTGGTTTAATGACTTTTCTGGCGAATGCTTTCACAAAAAGCAATAATCCACGAAAATTTTTAAATCGTCGTGTGACTTCACGCATATACTATGAGCGGGACAAGTCAAAATTCATTTTTGCAGGTTGGTGGCGGGCAACTTTCAGTGGACTTAAAGGAAGTTTGGGGCTGGGGCAACCAAAAGTTCCAAAGCGAAAAGAGGAAGACGAGTGATCAGCTTTCAGTGGTCAGTCATAGTTTTCAATACTGAATTCTAGGGATATTTGAGAAATAATTGGTCAAAATTGGAAAATAAGATGTTTTTTGTAAATCCTTTTTCAGTTGGTTTAATGACTGTTGTTAGCTTTTGTAAATGGCTGGATAAACCTTTGATTACGTATTTTGTGGAAATTGCAATCGGGTGAAAGTCTCAATATAAAAATTTCGGGTGGGATTGTAAACCTTTTCAACTTCCAAAGAATTTACCTTACTTATTGGTTCTATTAATAAACTGATAGAAGCTTATCCGCTACAGTGTGATAGTTTCAAGTCAGGCTAAAAAGAGTAGTAATCGCGTGAGCATTCGGTCCTAGTGTAACAAAAAAGCCGAATCTGTCAAGATCCGGCTTTTATGTAAAAGCTAATAGCGATAGCTTTTTATTTTATTTTACCTTCTGTGTCGGTAAAATCACCAGTGATCGAAGATCCACTGTTTTGAGTTACAGTTCCGAATACTGTAAGGGAGTTGCCAGAACCTACAAATTCAATTTTACCTCCACTGTTTAAGTTAAGGTTACCATAGATCACTACAGAACCAGAAAGTTTCAGAGTCGCGTTGACGTGCATCGTATTATTGGCATTCATTTTACCAAATGCCAATGATCCATAAACTTCTGTAACTGATCCGCCATTCATATTGAATTGCTCAAGAACAGCTAGAGATCCGCAGAATAGGAATTTTGAATTGTTATTTAAGCCTCCGATAGAAGCAGATCCTCCGTAAGCCTTTGTCTCGCCACCATTAACATTCATCCAGTAATCACCAGGATAAGTAGGTAAGCCGGTACAAACTGATTCAGTTGGATTACTAGAAACTTTGTTGATTTTCAAAATCTGAAGCCCACCAAAACCAGTAGCTACGAATACAAATTCTTCCTCGTTTCTAACGAAGTTAGAAGATCCGTCAAGATCCAATACGCCAAATTGCTTGATTGCCGAAAGATCAGAAACGTCAGAGATAGAGATACCCGCAGCACCGTTTGCCATGAAGAGCAAGTTGTCATCCACAGAAACTGCGTTTGTTACAATGTCACTTTCATCTACATCTTCAGGGCGGATAGGAATAGCCAATCGGCTAACTAGGCTACCATCTGACATTTTGTAGATGCCAGCACCATTTGCTCCTTCAGATACATATAGATTACCGTTATCGATGTCCAGTGTTCTTTTTGCGCCAGCCACATCTAGTGTTAAAGGGATAGAAACTACTTCAGAAAGGCTGTTTGGATCTAAGATATGAACACCTGAAGTACCACTAAGTACCGCTAATTTGTCACTTCCAAAAGCTACCGCTCTAAGATCCTCCATTTCTGTGGAAGTTCCAGGAGTTTGGACAGCATCAAAGAGACCAATAACTCCATCATTTCCACTGGTTACCGCTGTGTTTGAATTGGTGTTTGCTACATCAGTAGCTACAAAACCCGGTAAAGAAGTATAGACAAAGTCAGAAGTAAATCTTCCGCCGGATACAGATACTGTAATCAAGTTAGCTGGGGAAGTCACGTCTGCATTTTGATCGATGTTGACAGCAGCAGCAAGGTAAAGCTTACCATCCTTGTATTCAAGAGAGCTGATGTCAGTATCTGTGAAAATTGCTTGCTCTGTGATCACAGGGCTGTATGGGCTTGTGATATCAAAAATATCTACCGCTCCTAGGTAGGTTTCACCTTCAGTATTGTAAGAAACGTAGGCATAGTTTCCGTCGATGTCTACATGTGTAGCTCGCAGTGTTTGTCCATTGATTTCTGGAGCGTCTACTTGTGATACTAATACGAGAGGAAGGTCAGAAGCTACTTCCTGAATTCTTCCTGATGGAGCAGAAGGATCGATTAATCCTATCACACCTGCATTATCCATTTTCACACGGGAAGTTAATGTTTGACTGTCAGAATTGATGGTGATTGGACCATCTGAAATTGGATCTGACGTGTCGTTACATGAGTAAAACGCAAAGACAAGGGCAAGGCCGAGTAAATAATGTTTTTTCATAGTTTAATTGTTGAATATCTCGCCATTAAGTTGTAGGGAGAAAAATGAATTTCATATACTTGTTTTTGGAATTTAATTCCGATTGGGTTAATTATTCGAACGATACTATTGATTTAATGTTTTCTTGGATACAAAATTGGTAGATTATTTTGATTTATATCAATATCACTCCTTAAATTTTGATCGCGCAAATGTATGAAGGTTTTTAATTCCTTATACCAGTTTTTCAGATAGTTAACTGGTATGATTAGTTTTTTTTAAGGCAAATTAGGACGTGTTTGCCAGCGCATTAATTAGGATAAATAGGGGGTATGTAAGGTAAGACTGTTAGTTTCTCAGCAATTTGATTTGCTGGGATTTAGCACCCCATCGGATATCCAGAATATACAATCCTGCTTTTTTGGAGAGAAGCCACTCTGACACTACTATGGAAATAGCCTCAGGCGAATTCAATGTAGTAGATGAACCCTCGCCCAGCATATTTACCAGACTTAGAGAAATCTGTTCGTCTTGGTATTGTTGTAGCTGCAAGAGGGAGACAGAGATATCCGACCCAATAGTACTTGGATTAGGATAGGCTATCCAAGCAGTACTTCCTTCGGTAGGATTTACTTGGATTGATTTTGTCTTACTGTAGCTGTAGTTACCGGAGAAGTCTACTTGTTTTAGTCTATAGAAGATATTGCCACCAGATTTCGGTAGATCAGAATCTGTAAAGCTATATTCCACGGGAGCTTCAGAATATCCATTACCTTCCACACGGCCTATGGTTTCCCAGGTTTTTACCGAATTCACGGCACGCTCGATTTCGAAATGGGAATTTTCCCATTCTTTGGCTGTGGACCAGTCGAGTAGGGCAGAGCGGTCTTGGGGTTGGTAGGCGGTGTTGAAGGAAAGGAATTCGACGGGGAGGATGCGGCATGCGCCGTAGTAGGAGGCAGTCCCGGTTACGAAAATTTTGTCAGAAGAGGTGTCAGTAGGGTATGAGCCTGATATTGATCCATTTGGCCTTCTTTCGTTACAGATAACAAGTTGGCCTGAATCTCTTACATATACAGTTCCGCTATTGAAATCCTTTGTAAGCGTTGATTGAATTAATACATCTCCTTTATCATTTACCTGAAGTGATGCGTTACCTGAATTAGTAATGTTTACATCACCCTTAAATGTGACTTTGGAATTATCATTTATCTGGGTAAGTTCACCGATTGAGGTGTTTCCTGCTACGTAGAAAATAGTTTCATCATTTATATATAATTTAGATGTTCCAGAATTTGTTACTGTCAGATCTCCTCCAATGTTAATTTTAGAGCTGTCACTTGCTGTAAAAGGGAAGCCGTTTATACTAACTTTTCCTGTTGTTGTAAATTTTCCTTTCCCAGTAACATTTATTCCATTTCCCCCTCCACCTGATGATATTGTAGTTCCCTTGAATTCCCCTGTTACGTTTAATGTAAATCCATTGCCCGGGGTGGTTGCGCCTGAAACTGTTAAAACACCAGTGGGAAGGACGTTCATAATTCCCCCTGTGCCTCCAGATGTTAAAGTAGTAGTGTTAAGCTTACCATTCAAATTTACAGTTGAAGCTGCAGTTCCGTTTAAAGCTGTTTGATTAGTTACATTGATTACAGTATTTAATCCTGAATTTAAGTAACCTGGGCCTCCATTATCAATAAGAGTTAGATTAGAAGCATTAATTGTAGCAGGCGGTGATAAATTACTTGAATTTGAAATATTTACAATTGCATTATTTGTTGCGCTTATTGATCCAACATTAAGAACTCCACTATTATTTACTGTTAAGATGGTGCCAGTCCCATTCAAAGCTAAAGTGCCACTTAAATTTGATTGACCTTCTAGGTTTATCTTTCCCATCCAGGTATATGAGCCTGTATTTGTATGATTAAAAACCCCTGTTGAAGTATTTGTGAAAGCTGCACTTGACGAGCTTATTGAAACATTAGAGGAATTGATTGTGCCCGAGTTTATTACAGTCCCATTTGAACTAAGTGATAGACCACCTGTTTGGGTACCATTATTATGATAAGTACCATTATTTTGAACCTTAACCACGCCGCTCTGAGTGGATGAATTTGTATAAATTGAATTATCATCTACGGTAACTTGACCATCAATGGTTCTCGAATTTGTGCTAGTTGTTGAACCGAGGAATAAAAGGGAATTGCTTATGATACCATTATTAATAAAAATTCCATTTGTGATTTTTATGGTACCATAATTTGAGGTTTTTCCTGTGCTATTAAATGTTAATTTGCTACCGGGAGGTAAATCACGATCACCTATTAAAGTTCCAGAGACTTGAAGGTTGTATGAGTTATTTGCTACAATTGCCCCTCCTAAGCTTGCATTAGAAGAAATCCGAATTGTAACATTTGTATTGTTACCAAGATTAAATTTACCCCAACCCGTTCCGGAATAGTTCACATTTATTATTGCTCCGTTGTTTCCTGCCAGCAAAGTAAAGTCACTAGTGTTTGTGACATTATAAGTCGTCTGCCCCCACACTTCTCCTCCCCAAAACATCTGGGCGCAACAAAAAATCATAAAAAGGAACAGGAATCTATTCTTCATCAAGGTGTTAGTTGGAAATCAGGGCTAGGGTAGGCCCAACTTGTTATATTCTAGGGTATTAAGGGTTTGCAAATGTAAATAGACTTTTCCGTTCTGTAAAGAAAAATACAAAAAAATGTTGTTTGAATATTTAAAATGAGCATTCATGTGGCAGGGCTTAATTTGTTTTTTAGGAGTAATTACGAATGAGGTTAATTGATTGGTTTATATACAGCAAAAAAAATAATTTGGTTTTGCAGAGGCTTTTGGATTATAATTTAAAAAATTAGGTTCATCGACGCTCTGCGATTTTTTATCCATATAGAAAATAGGATTACTGAGCAAATGAATAGTAGTTCCTTATTTGTTCACTATACGTTACTTATCAGATTAAAATAATAAGCCCTGCCGGAGTTTATTTCCGACAGGGCTTTTATATGTTATATCACAAAGTGATTCTACCTCCTAAGAATCACTTTGTGATATTCTCGTTTATCTCCCCAGCTGATCTCAAGTGTATATATGCCAGCAGCCTTTGTGGTAAACCAGTCACTGACCTGATTCCCCATTTCCTTCATTTCCAGTACAGGAAGAGTTTCGTATTGTCCCGTTGCAGAAATAATCCTAAGTGTGATCGGTTCGTCTCGATAAGCAGAAGGATCCAGAATTTCTATGTAGAATGGATAGCCTGTGGTCGGGTTCGGGAATACTTTCCAGCGAGTGGTGCCAGGCAATGGCTCGACTAGAATAGACCTGGTTTCACTATAGGTAAAGTCCCCATCGAAGTCAAACTGTTTCAGTCTATAGAAAATATGGCCTCCGACAGCCGGCAGCTTCCTGTCAGAATAGCTATATTCCGCTTCCTTTTGTGAATAGCCTGCTCCGGCTACCTCATCTATTTTCTCCCATTCCTTGATATCATTCACTGCTCTTTCGATTTCAAATCGATCATTTTCCCACTCTTTTGCTGTGGCCCACGTCAAGTCTCCTGAACGCTGTATGGAATTATACTTCGTACGGAAATATAAGTAGTCAACTGGAAGGATTCGGAAGTTTGGATAGCGGATATAAACTACCCCTTGATATCCATTGCTTCCTCCCGTCCTTCCGGCCCCACCACCTGAGCCATAGGTGGTAGCTGGTAATCCTACACCAGTATTATTACCTCTGCCTCCAGCATAGAAGGTTGAACCACCCGATGTGTATTGACTGCCGCCCATTCCAGGCTCGTTGACGATAGCACCTGTAGATGTACCGCCGCCGCCTGCCCCATAATGCACATCTTCCCCAGAGATAGCTTGTATGACACCATTACCGCCTGAACCAGCACTCAACTGGTTTGCTTCTCCGCTGCCGTTTTCACCAGCTACAGTTGCACCCCCGCCACCAGCGCCAGCGTTGCCAAAGGAGTCACCAAGTCCATTTCCTCCATTATTTCCATTATTTCCATTTCCTCCATTGGATTCATCAGTTCCATAAGCTGCACCACCCCCGCCAGAGGCACCGGTACTTCCTTCCCTTACTGAGGAAGACGCATTGGAAGATCCACCTCCGCCCCCTCCAGCTGCTGAAATATCTGAAAAAGCATTTCCGCCTGCATAATTAAAAGTTAGACCTTCGAAAGTTGACCCTTCGCCATCTTCACCTTGCTGGTTGTTGGAACTTGCTCCTAAACCTTGACCGCCCGGGGTAATATTAAATGTAGCACCTTGCAGGCCAGGAAGCCCATTCATTGTAATTCCAGTAAATTGTTGATAAATCACGGCTCCTCCGCCTCCGCCTCCAGCGGCATCACCAAAGCCACCTCCGCCGCCGCCACCGACAACGAGCACTTCAAATTCGTCTAATCCATCCGGTGCTGTCCAAGACCATGTGGAGCAATCGCCTGTTATGCGGATTACTGTATAGCCCTCAGAATCGGTGTATTGGTAAACATCTCCAGTTCCACTACAAGGAGGTGGAGTCGAACAGTCGTAAGTAATTACAAATCTGCCATTAGATCCTGTCGTGCTAACGATGGCCTGTGCTAATCTATTGGCTGTAGGTTCTGTGTCAGGAACCTGCGTTGCAAAAATATCTGAGCCATCAAATATTAGGAATATCTGTTGCCCAGGGGCAACTGCAATAGTTGCTGTACTAGATCCGCCATCTCCAAATACTTGAATAGTCACTTCGCTTACACCTGCTCCAACTGAATAAGTAGCGTTTCCATCCGCCTCTAAGTATTCAGTACTACAATTAATGCCATAAGGAACAGTATTGTTACTTGGCACTGAGTAAGGACAAGTATCAGCGATTCCTTCGATGGAATTTATCGTGAGGATGGTGGTCCCTTCATTTGAATAAGGAAGAGACTGGAGTGTAAACTGGCCAGGAGTGGTCACAGTCACTGTAATCGTCTGATCTGCAACTGCATTAGCACCACTTGTGCTGTAGTTTATTTCGTAATCTCCTGGAGCAAGTTCTGGACCAAATACTGTAAATGTGGAACTGCCAGGAAGTGAAGTCGGATTGACCACTTGAATATCCGAAATAGGGTAGGATGGATCTTCTACCGTGATAGTACCTTCAGCATCTACGGTTCCGCAACCTCCTGTCAATGGGATGCTATAATTGAAAGTTCCTACTTCAGTCGGTGTTCCTGAGATGGTAATGTCTCCTGAGCCTGTATCGAAGGAAGCACTAATTCCCAACGGAAGGCCATTGGCTCCGGCAACGCCTTCATTTACTATTCCAGTTGCACCTGTCGTTCTGTGAATAAGGGTAATTGGAACTACAGTATCCAAACATAATACTGGATCAGGGTTAACAGGTGTCACTGTATTTTCTGGATTTACTGTGACAACAACAATGTTTGAAGGTGAAGATGCGCACTGAACTCCATTTAAGGTAGAAACAGTAATTCTTTGGAATTCTGTAGTTTCTGTTAAGGATGGTGAATCATATGTGGAATTAGTAGCACTAGAAATAGCGGTCCAAGTAGGATTTGATGAATTTCTAAACTGCCAGATATAGCTAATAGCTCCATCTCCTGCCCCGGCGTCAGTACTTGTGAATTCAGCAGGATCTTCCCCTGCACAGATAGTTTGATCTGCAGCTATAGTTCCCGCTATTGGTTCACTTTGTAAAGTAATTGTTACAGGATCACTTGCTTGCCCTTCACAGGATAAGCCATTGACTGTAGAATTGGTATATCTTCTGTATTGTGTAGTCTCCGTTAACAGAGGTGGGCTGTAATCAGCACCAGTTGGGTCTCCAGGCACACCTACCCAATTAGGAGTAGTAAGATCGGTGTTCATTTCCCATCGATAGGAGATTACTGCTCCAACATCTTGTGGATTATACACACTACCAACTATGGTGGAAGGAGTATCTCCTTCGCAAACAGTTTGATCGCTGGCAATTGTACCTGCATCTGGAACATCTTTTACTATAATCAATCCCTCTACCCGTACTTGCTGACAAGAGCCAGTAGTAAATACTTCGTATGTATACTCTCCCGGAGTAGTTGGAGAGCCACTAATTCTCAAATTCAATCCGTTCCAAGTAGCTGTAACACCTGGTGGCAAACCAGTAACAAGAGGTCCATCCAAACCGCCACCAACAGCATATTCAATATCTACAATTGGAGAATCTTCGCAAACAATTTGGCTATCATCAGTACCTGGATCAGAGGTTAATCTGATAAACGGTGAAAGCGTACCGAAGGAAATATCATCTAGTGCAAAGTCATTACCACCGAGGGCAGTATTCAAATTAACAATTTCAATAATAGCAGTAGTGGCTGTTCCAGAGCTCCAGCTTGGATTGGACCTAAATTCTCTCCAGTTATCTAGCCCTACTTCATTCTCATCGTCAGGAGTCGGGGCAGTAGATAAATCCAAAACAGTTCCAACCAATTGTCCATTGATTTTAAATTGAAGCCTAGCAGGTGATCCCGGGTTCAAATTCATGGCCCAGGCTGAAAAATAATATTCAGTGAATTGCTCTACTGGGACTTCTTGCCTCCAGATAACTGGCTGACGTAGTGGACTTCCAATAAGCTTACCACCATTGACCATCATAAAATTCCTAGCCCCTGTAGCATTATTGGTATGGTCTCGACCATGGAAATTAGTATGATATCCAACATTGTCACTTGGACTCCATGCACTTGTATCTACTGCATAAAGGCCCTCTGGCCATAATCCAGTATTACCGTCGACATTTCCGTTTCCAAGTCTTCTAAGGTATCTAGAAACTTGATTTGTTCCGTACTCCGTAAAGAAACTTGGATTTGCAGGGTCAAAGTTTGTGAATGATCCATCTACAATTAATTCTTCTGCTATACTTATAGAAGCTGTATTAATACATCCATCTGGAGATGTAGCGGTTACAGAGTAAGATCCTGCGATATTGACAGTAATAGATGCTGTTGTTTCTCCTGTACTCCACTCCCATGAAGTGCCTGTAACATTTGAACTGGCCACCAAGAGTACACTACCATCTACCGCACAATAATCCGCTTGCAATGTGATTACTGGAGTAGGATCAACGGTAATGGTGAAGGTTTCTGAAGGACCAGAACATCCATTAACTGTTGGTGTCACTGTAATTGTTGCGGTGATCGGTCCTGAGCTAGGATTCTGGGTAACGAATGCAGGAATATTCCCGGTTCCGGTTGCTGCCAAACCAATAGATGGATGACTATTCGTCCAATTATATATTACACCTGCTACTCCATTTCCGCTAAAATTCACCGGAGTTGTAGATTGACCAGAACATCCAACATCTTGATTAGAAATAGGATTTACTGTTGGGGTAGGCCGCACCAAGACATCCACTTCAAAGCTGTTTCCAATACATCCTTCTGGTGTAATTGGGGTAACAGTGTATGTTACTGTCTGATCAACAAGGGATGAATTGGTCAGAGTCTGTGAAATATTGGCCTGAGGGGTAGAGACATTTGATTCTCCGCTTACATTTCCATTGGTAGAAACAGTCCATGTGTAAGTCGTACCTGCAGGAACAGAGCCGTTAGTTCCGTTTATAGGAGTAACATTAAATGTGGCTCCACTACAGATGATGGTTCCTGTAATATCAGATATCACGGGTGTGACATTGACATCTGTGGAATTTGTAACTGCAGATACTGCTGTACAACTCCCTGCATTGGAATAATTTACAGAAACATTCTTAGTACCGCTCGTTAACCAAATAAGGGTAACAGTATGATCGTTTGATCCTATACCTCCAGCAGTAATTGTATAATCAATTCCTGAAGTTCCGGGTATTGTCCAAATATAGTTTGCTTGCCCTGGTTGGGTACTATAAGTCACCGGAGCTCCTATACAAAGGTCAGTCGATGGAGCAGCTGTAAATGTAGGAGTTGGAAGTGGACTTACATTTAAAGAGTTTGAAACAGCCGTTGCCGCTGTACAGTTATTCGAATTGCTATAATTAACACTTACATTTTTAGTGCCACTAAACAGCCATCTTAAGGTCACTGAATTATCAAATGGTCCAATTCCACCAGAGGTGATGATATAGTCTGTTCCAGCAACACCCGGTACAGTCCACACATAATTGTCTTGCCCGTTCTGAGTTGTATAGGTTACCGTGGTTCCCACACAAACTTCAGCAGGTATGGAGGTAGAAAAGGTTGGAGTTGGAAGGGCATTGACTATAATAGAATTAACCACCGCAGCTACTGCCGTACAACTAGTGGAATTGGTATAATTGATAGAAACATTCTTAGTTCCAGCAGTAAGCCAAGTAAGCGTAACCGTATTACTGGTGCTTGCAACGCTTCCTCCAGTAATGGTATAATCTGTTCCTGAGGCACCCGGAATTGTCCAGATATAATTGGCTTGACCAGGCTGGGTAGTATAGGTAACTGATTCTCCCACACAAACCTCGGAAGGTGGAGGAGCTATAAATGTTGGGGTTGGAAGCGCATTTACAGTGGTAGAATTGACTACAGCGGTTGCTGCAGAACAATTACTTGCGTTTCTGTAATTGACTGAGACGTTTTTCGTGCCAGCAGTCAACCATCTAAGCGTAACTGTATTACTTGATGTTCCGATTCCACCTGCGGTAATAGTGTAATCGGTACCCGCCGTTCCTTGAATCGTCCATGCATAATTGGATTGACCAGGTTGGGTGGAATAAGTTATTGGAGCGCCCACGCATACCTCTGAAACAGCTGGAGCTGTGAAAGTTGGTGTAGGTAATGCATTTACTATAGTGGAATTTATAGTTGCTGCAGCAGCAGTACAATTGTTTCCATTTGTATAATTAACAGATACTGGTTTGGTACCACTTGTTAACCAAGTAAGCGTAACTGTGTTGCTGGTATTTCCAATACCTCCTGCAGTAATGGTGTAATCCGTACCTGCTGAACCGGGCACATTCCAAATGTAATTGGATTGACCCGATTGAGTGGAATAAGTAACTGATGTTCCTACACAGACCTGAGCTGGTGGCGGAGTAATAAACGTTGGAACTGGCAGTGCATTTACAATGGTAGTGTTGACAGTGGCGGTTGCCGCAGCACAATTGTTTGAGTTATTGTAATTAATAGAGACATTCTTGGTTCCAATAGTTAGCCATGTCAAAGTTACGGTATGATTTGTTGCTCCAATTCCTCCGGAAGTAATGGTGTAATCAGTGTTCTCTGTTCCTTGGATAGTCCAGACATAATTAGTTTGACCTGACTCAGTGGTGTAGGTGATGGAGCTGCCAACACAAATCTCACCTGAAGGAGCTGGGGTTAAAGTTGGAACTGGCAATTCGTTTACCACAAAGCCACCTGAAATACTGGAAGTTTGATCAGGTCCGCATCCTCCTGAACTGGAGACTACCACATAGTAGTATCGAGGAGTATCAACGGCTACATTGGAAGGAGGAGTAAATGTGTCAGAGTCCGTACCTACTTGGATATCTGTTCCTGGATTGATTACGCCAGTGGTATTGCTATACCATTGGTATGATAAGGTTCCAGCGCCAAAAGCACTGACAGATATTGGACTAAATGGCCCTTGACCCTCGCAAATTATATCTCCAGTAAGATCTTCAGAATCGATAGTTGTTAATGGGTTGACAATATATGCTCCTGAAATCGAAGAAGTAACTGTTCCGCAGCTTGGACTTGTGGCAGTAGCATAGTAATACCTTGGTAATCCATCTGCCACACTTGCATCAGAAGGAGGGGTGAAAGTAGAATTGGTTTCTCCGGTGATCAAGATGCCCCCGGTGTTGTCAGGAGTAGTATTTTGATACCATTGATAGTCGGCGGGAATACCTCCATCTCCTGTTGCAGAGATTATAAGCTCTGAGAATGTGCCAGATTCATAACAGAATTCCTCATTTGGAGCTACTGGATTAAGATCGATGTTAATGGAAGTTCCCGATGGTGAAACGATGTATGCACCAGTAAGATCAGAGGTTTCTGGACTCCCACAAATTCCCGATACCACTACATAATAATAGGAGATTCCTTCAGGAGAAGAAGGGGGTGTAAAAGATGCTGAAGTAGCACCACTGACCATGGTGCCAGGATTAGTTCCGATAGGTGAATTGTCTGGTTTACGATACCATTGAAAAGTCAAACCTGAACCTGTGGCGGTAATGGTGATCGGATCAAATCCATCACCAAAACATTCGGTATCACCCACCTGGCCTGGATCAATCACCGGATCAATAGAAACTGGAGTGCTTATTTCAATCGTATTCGAGGCAGGACTAGGTATTGAGCAGCCATTTGCATCGGTGTAGTTGACGGTAACGGTTTTGCTTCCAGCACTTAGCCACTGGATAGTAACCGTATTACTGCCTGTTCCTATACCTCCTCCAGTAATATTGTAATTTGTTCCTGCAGTACCTGGAATATTCCAATCATAATCAAATTGACCAGTTTCTGTGGTATAGGTCACGGCATCGTTGAGGCAAACCGGATTAGTTGGTTCTACAGTCAAGCTTGGCGAAGGCAGCGGATCCAAATTAATGGTATTGGAAGCTGGTGCGACACCCGTACATCCATTTGCATCAGTATAATTTACGGTGACAGTTTTAGCTCCGTCAGTTAACCACTGTAAAGAGACTGTAATACTGCTAGCGCCAATACCTCCTGCTGTAATCGTGTAATCAGTACCTGGGGTACCAGAAATAGTCCAAGTATAGTTGGATTGCCCTGCCTCGGTAGTGTAGGTTACTTCTTCTCCAATACATACCGGATCGGATGGCTCGACAGTGAATGTGGGCACAGGAAGAGGGTCAAGTGTGATGGTATTGGAAGCCGAGACTGCACTGATACAGCCATCAGGATTAGTGTAACCAACCGTCACGGTTTTATCTCCGTCGGTCAGCCATTCGATGGTGACGGTATTACTGCCTGTACCAATACCACCCGCTGTAATAGTGTAATCAGTCCCTGAAACTCCAGTAATCGTCCAGATATAATTAGATTGTCCAGCCTCTGTAGTATAGGTGACCTCATCTCCAATACAAACCGGATTTGCAGGCTCAACAGTGAAGGTTGGTACAGGTAGAGGATCAAGGTTAATGGTACTGATTGCAGGTACTGAACCTTGACAACCATTAGCATTCAAATAATTTACCCCAACGGATTTTTCACCATCGGTCAACCAAACAATTGAAATTGAATTATCAGTATTGGTTCCCCCAGAGATTAGGTTAAAATCAGTTCCTTCCACTCCAGAAACCAACCATTCATAGTCCGATATTCCAGCCCCGGATTGTGTGCTATAGGTATATTCTTGACCAATACAGACTGGGCCTGAAGGTGCTGAGTTGAAGGAAGGAGCGGGTCTTGCATTAAGATTGACTGTGTTTGATGCAGGGCTTGCTCCTGCGCATCCACTGGCATTTTCATAATTGACTGTAACCGTTTTGGAACCTGTTGTCAACCACTCTATGGAAATTGAATTGGTAGTAATGGCACCAGCAATAATAGAATAATCTGTCTCTTGAACTCCTGATAGATTCCAAGTATAGTTTGAACGCCCTGATTGGGTTGTATAGGTCACCACTTGGCCGAGACAAATATCACCGTTTGGTTCAATATTAAAAGAAGGAGCAGGTAGAGGACTAACTGAAACTGAACTATTGATATATGTGGCAGCTGAACATCCGCTGGAATTAGAATAGCTTATGAATACTTGTTTTGTACCCTGAGTTAACCATGTTAGCGTAAGAGAATTGTCTGTGTTGCTACCGCCGGAGGTTATCGTATAATCGGTTCCCACAGTTCCGGAGATCTGCCAGTCATAGTCGAATTGACCTAATTGAGTAGTATAAGTTACCTCTTCTCCAATACATACCACGCCCGAAGGCGCTGCAGTAAAGCTAGGGTTGGGAAGTGGATTGACCGTAAGGCTACGGGTAGCAAAATCATCCGGACAGCTTCCTGAGCCTGCTACCGTATAGGTAATGGTTATTGAGCCGCTGGAAATAGCGGTGACCGCTCCGGTTGAACTATTGATAGTGGCGACCGCTGGATTACTTGAGGTCCAAGTTCCACCCAGTGAGGTAGAAGCAAATACGGTGTTTTCGCCGACACAGAGTTCATCAACACCACTCAAAGTGCCGGCATCTGCTAATGGAGTAACCGTGATGGATTGGGTTTCAAAATCATCTGCGCATCCTCCATTACCCGAAACGGTATAAGTTATAATAGCCGAACCTGCAGCTACTCCGGTCACCACTCCAGTTGCAGGATCTACAGTGGCCACAGCCGGATTTCCTGATGACCAAAGGCCGCCTGAAATAGTCGAAGAGAAAATACGGGTACCTCCTTCGCAGACTTCTGGATCTCCACTCAGCGTCCCTGCATCAGGCGGAGCAGAGACAGTAATTTGGATAGTGGTTTCTGGTGCTGGACATCCCCCACTGGAAGGAAGTCTATAGATAATATCCACTATACCTTCAGAAATCCCCGTCACCAAACCTGTACTGGAAACCGTGGCAATAGCTGGATTAGGTGAAGACCAAGTACCAAAAGCGGTGGTAGATAAAAGCTGGGTATCCCCACCGATACAGATGTCCTGATTTCCACTTAGGGTACCAGGGCTGATGGGCGCGTTAACAAAGACCGTTCTGGAAGAAACAGCAGGTTGGCAACCTAAAATCGTATATCGGATAGTTGTTGGGCCAGCACTAATTCCGGTGATTACACCAGTGCTAGGATCAACTGTAGCAATAGAAGGATCTGCCGAGGACCATTCTCCTCCACCAAAAGTAGAAGTAAAGGTAGTTGTTCCACCTATGCAAATGGAAGAGGGGCCATTTACAATCCCTGCCGATGGAGTATAGGTTAATTTTACTTGGCCATTTGCTCCTCTGCCCCCAACAGGTGAGCCCCCATTGTTATCTCTTCTTGAACCACCACCTCCACCGCCAACTTCCGTAGCAGAGTTTCCATTACCACTTGAACCTGTTCTACCATTTCCACCATTTCCGCCTCCTTCTGGTGCAGTTGCTCCATTTGAGTTAGTGGTGGAAGATGTATAATTTCCATCTTGATTTGTTCCAGCGGATGATCCCCCGCCGCCACCATTAGTTCCTCCATTAGCCCCACGTCCACCGGAATATCTTACCTCACCAACTCCGCTTGAAGCAGCTCCTCCAGTTGCTCCGGTAGAAGTATTATTTGGAACAGAATTTCCTCCAACGGCTCGAACTAAATCTGTCCCTGGTGCTGAAGTAAAATAAAATCTTGAGGAACCTCCCGCTGCGGTAGAATTACTTCCAGCACCTATTACATAGGTATAGCTTTGCCCAGGTGTGACAGAAATAATTGATTGAGAATAAGCTCCCCCACCTCCTCCTCCATAAGCATTACTGCCACTTGTTCTGCTACCACCACGTCCACCACCGCCCCAAGTTTCAACTATAACCTCTGTTACTCCATTTGGAACTATCCATGTATTAGATCCCGAAGGTGTATTTGAAAAATCATAAGTAAACTCACATCCACAGTCTTCAACGATGATGGTTCCCGTTGCCGATGCAACTCCACAAGTGCCCAGTAATTCGATGCTATAGTTGAAAGTTCCTAGCTCGGTAGGATTACCCGTTATATCAATCGCCCCTGTTCCCGGATTAAATGTGGCACTTACTCCTGAAGGTAGATTGCTGATTATGCCAAGCCCTGTCACTCCCGTGGTACTGTGGGTGAGGTTGACGTTTCCTGTGAAAAAGCAGACGGTTTCAGTTGTGACTGGAGTGACAGTTTTACCAGAATTAACCTGTATGGTTTTGGTAACTACAGCAGGACTGCAAGAACCGCCGCCTGCCGTGAGTTGTAAGGTGATCAGGCCTAAAGCACTATCATTTGGCCCGGCCGTGTAGGTCGCAGTAGCAGGATTATTGGCATTGGTCCAGGTTCCGGTTCCATTAAGATTAGTCCATGTGCCACTAATGGCGGCACCACCGATACTTCCTCCCATCGGGGCAGAAGTTTCACCATCACATATCTCTGCCAAGGCACCTCCGTCATTTGCTGTTGGACTGGCTGTAATCGTAAGGGTTTTTGTAGCGGTAACTACTCCACATCCCCCATCCACAGTGGTTAAAGTAAGAGTTATAGTTCCGGTTTCTGAGGCTCCAGCCGTGTAGGTTGCATTTGCCGGATTGTTTGGATTATTCCATGTGCCAGACCCTCCGCTCCATTCTCCTCCTGCAGCTGATCCTCCCACGCTTCCACCCATTGCTGGGGTGGTTTGCCCTTGGCAAATTCCTGACAAGGCTGGACCTGCGATGGCTGTTGGAAGTTGATCAACAGTTACCTCTACTGGAACAGTTGTGTTCTCACAACCAGCAGCACTTATTGAAACTCTTCTATATCGGGTCGTCACCGTCAAACCAGCAGGAGGGTCATAGCTAGCCGAAGTAGCACCTCCAATTGTAGTCCAAGAAAAAGAAGAGCTTTCTGCTCGTTCCCAGCGATAAGTTGCGCCACCTCCAGCTGTATTATTCGAGATAATTCCAGGGTTTCCTCCACTACAGATAGTTTGTGTTCCAGTTATGGAACCAGCATTTGGAGGACTTTGCACGGTAACTTGAATGGGAGTAGTTACTGACTCGCATCCAGCTGTAGCAATGGATACTCTTCGATATTGGGTGGTAGCTGTTAACCCTGAAGGAGGATTATAAGTCGCTCCTGTCGCTCCACCAATTGGAATCCAAGTAGTAAAAGGACTTACTGCTCTTTCCCATCGATAAGATGAGCCAGTTCCAGCTGAAGTGCTGGTAAATGCTGCGGGATCTCCACTCGAGCAAATCGATTGTGCTCCTGAGATTGAACCAGCAGTGGGAGGTGCAACGCTATAAGTAATTCTTATTTCACCTCGGGCACCATCGCCGCCACGATGTGTTACAAATCTAGAAGTTGTTCTAGATCCTCCTCCTCCTCCTCCAATAGCATCTCCGGGATTCCCATCACTATTATTTTGGCCAGAACCTCCGTTTCCTCCGTTTCCTCCGTTTCCTCCATTTCCCCCTCGGCTTGACGTTGCATTACCGCCGTTGCTACCAGCTGTGATGGTTCCAGTTCCTGAATTACCTCTAGCTCCTCCGTCTCCATCAATCTCTCCACCTTGACCCCCATTAGCTTGTGCTAAGACGATTCCTGCCCTTCTCACAAAAGAATTACCACCATCATCTCCATCATCGCCATCGCCACCAGCACCGCCAGTCCCAACGCTAATATCAAGTATTTGTCCTGGGGATACTGAGATTGTAGTTACAGAATATGCTCCCCCGCCGCCGCCTCCACCTGGTCCATCACTTCCAAAAAACCAAAAATCAAAAGATCCAGCACCACCTCCACCGCCTCCCCAGGCTTCAATGCTAATTGAGGTTACTCCTGCTGGTACGGTCCAGGGATTAGGAGTATTAGTAGAAGAAGTGTAAAATAAGGTATTGTTGCATTGCCCCTGTACCTCTCCACCACAAAAAATCATCATCCCTAAACTCAACACAAAAACCTCCACTAATCGGTTAGAATGGATCTTCTGAAAAATGTCTTTTATCGCCTTTGTAAACTTAGAAATCATACGCAGGGTGCTAGTTGAGTTTGGGTGGCTGATAAATAAATCCCATAATTAACTATAAATATTTGTTAATGAGATGTGTTAGGATTTTTTATTTCTTAATAACTGATCTCCGAAAATAATTAAAAACCATGGATTTCTAACCTTTTCACAAGATGAACTGCGTTTTTTTATGGTCAAAAAATTCTATTGTAGCAATAAAACACATTTGTGTGCTCTTCGGTCCTTCTGCTCATCGGACCCGAAAGCTACCGGGATGCTTGCAGCGAGCGCAGGAACACAAAAAAAACCGACTCTCTCAAGCCGGTTTCAAATTTTATAACAGCACACTTGTGCTGAACGAATTCTAAGCATTGGACATCAAACACCCGACACCCAGCATTCCTACCCATTCATACTGATCAAGAACTCAGCATTATCACGGGTTCCTTTCATCCTTTGCAGAAGGAATTCCATAGACTCCTGAGAATTCATATCGCTCATCAACTTGCGAAGGATCCATACACGTTGCATTTCTTCTTTGTCCATAAGCAAATCTTCCCGACGCGTACCGGAATTAAGCACATCGATGGAAGGATAAATTCTTCTGTTGGCCAGCTTACGGTCCAGGGCAAGTTCCATGTTACCGGTTCCTTTGAATTCTTCAAAGATTACCTCGTCCATTTTGGAACCTGTTTCTACTAGAGCAGTAGCGATTATAGTCAAGGAACCGCCATTCTCCACATTACGTGCTGCACCGAAGAAACGCTTTGGCTTATGAAGTGCATTGGCATCCACACCACCGGAAAGAATCTTACCTGAGCTTGGGACTACCGTATTGTGTGCTCTGGCAAGTCTTGTGATAGAATCCAACAGGATCACTACATCATGACCTACTTCCACCATACGCTTAGCTTTTTCCAAAACGATATTCGACACTTTCACATGTCTATCAGCTGTCTCATCAAATGTGGAGGAAATTACCTCTGCATTTACCGAACGAGCCATATCAGTCACTTCTTCAGGACGCTCATCGATCAACAAGATCATCAAGTGAACTTCCGGGTGATTTTTTGTGATTGCATTCGCGATCTGCTGTAGTAAAACAGTCTTACCAGTTTTTGGCTGAGCAACGATCATCCCTCTTTGGCCTTTTCCTATAGGAGCAAAAAGATCAACAACTCTAGTTGAGAATTTATCCCCTGTAGTTGAAAGGTTTAGTCTTTCTTCCGGGAAAAGTGGTGTCAGGTATTCGAAAGGAACGCGATCTCTGATTTCGTCTGTTGTCTTGCCATTTACTGTGGCTATTTTCAAAAGAGCAAAATACTTTTCACCTTCTTTAGGTGGTCGAATGGATCCTTTGATATGATCTCCGGTTTTCAAGCCGAAAAGTTTTACTTGGCTTGGAGAAACATAGATATCATCTGGAGATGCTAGGTAGTTGTAATCTAGCGAACGAAGGAAGCCGTAGCCTTCTTGCATCATTTCCAGCACGCCTTCGTTATCAATCACACCATCGAATTCGCGAGGATTTACGCCTGGTCGTCTACGATTAGTATGAGGAGCAGTTTCGGCTGCTGGAGCCATCGCTTCGTCAGGTGTCTTGAAGTTTCTTCTTTTAGGAAGCTCTACTTCCTGCTCAGCCTTAGCTGGTGCCGGAGTGTTTGCTTGCTTTTCTTCTTTAGTTTCTGCGGAGGTTTCTACCTCTTCTACTGCCTTACGTCTTGGTCTGAAGGTTTTTGGCTCCTCGGAGCTGGAATCAGTCTGAGGTAGAGGTTTTCTTTCAGGGCGATCTTGTTGCCCTTCTTTTTTAGCTTTCCAGTCTGGTCTAGGCTCTTTCGGTCTAGGTTCAGGGGCTTTTTTAGGCTCTTCAGTTGGAGTTTCTTCGCTTTTCGGAATTGCCGTTACGTTCTGTCTTTTGAACTTAGGCTTGTATTCCGGTTCTTCTACTGGCTTAGCGGCAGCTGCAGGCTTTGGAGTCTCTGCGGGAGTTGCTGGGGCTTTTGCTGCTTCAGGGGTTTCGGCAGCAGCAGGTTTCTTTTTAGGCAAGGATTGCTCTGGGGTGATGGCTTGCTGATCAAGGATAGCATAGACGAGTTCGTCTTTCTTTAGAGTTTTGCGGTTTTTGACACCTAGCTCCTCAGCGATTTCCTTCAGTTC
>TARA_R110002020_G_scaffold358857_2_pt1 | contig 24740 bp, 18 predicted proteins | sample TARA_R110002020 | Tara Oceans TARA_R110002020 (sample SAMEA4396489) | marine metagenome | biome: Westerlies Biome; feature: [MES] marine water layer (ENVO:01000295) within the mesopelagic zone...; material: water (ENVO:00002006), including particulate matter (ENVO:01000060) such...
AAAGGGCCAGGAAAATGAATTATATGAGCGCTATCATTTGGCTTTGGAAAAACTTCCAGAGAAATGTCGGATGGTATTTAACCTTAGCAGGTTTGAGGAATTAAAGTACCAAGAAATAGCCGATCGGCTAGAGATCTCCATCAAAACGGTGGAAGCACATATGGGAAAAGCACTGAAAACTTTGCGGGTGGAACTCGCAGAATTTCTTCCGCTGCTTTTGATGTTTTTGATAAATCTATAAGCTATGGAAACCATGAACGAAGAAAAATTGATCAAATATTTGCTTCAGGAAAGTGACGCCGAGGAGACCAAAGCTATACAGAAATGGATTTCGGAAGATGAAGCAAACCAAAAACAGTTTGAAGAAATCAAGTGGATCTGGGATTCCAGTAGCTTGCTTTTGGAGAAAAGCGAAGTGGATGAAAACCAAGCTTGGCAGAATTTCACACAGCTTAGAGACAAACAACAAGCTAAAAAACTGCAGTCGAATCAACGCTTTTTACAGAGCACCTGGGTTAGAGTAGCAGCTGCAGTTACTTTGATTTTCGTATCCGCTTGGGTTTATTCAACATTCCTACCACAATCGGGAAAAGCTTATTTTAGCTCCGTTGAACTTCAGTCAGAAGATTCTCCTATCGAAGTTCCGTTACTTGACGGAACCCAGATCACGTTAAACAAGAAAACTGCTTTAAACTATTCCCAAAAACTTTTCGCAAGCCAAAGAAAAGTTAACCTGAAAAGCGGAGAAGCCTTTTTTGATGTGAAAAGGAATGAAAATAAGCCGTTTGTAATTCAATCTGAAGGCGTTCAAATCACTGTGCTTGGAACAAGTTTTCATGTAAAAACAACTGGAAATATCACTGAGGTAATCGTTGTTACTGGTTCAGTACAAGTTGAGATTGATGGTAAAAAAGAAGTTCTAAAACCAGAAGAAAAACTTTCTGTAAATCAGGAAACCGGAGAAATGCTGAAGACTACGCCATCCAATAACCTTTACAATTATTACGTCAGCAAAAGATTCCAAGCTGATGGAATTCCGTTGCAGGAATTAGTCGCGTCATTAAATGAAGCCTACGATTCAAACATAGAAATCGCTAGAGGAGAATTGAAAGAATTAAACATCACCACCACGTTGGAATATGGCTCACTAGAAAAGAATCTTGAAGTGCTAAGAGAAACGTTGAACCTCACAATCGTTCAACAAAGCGGGAGAATAATCATACAGTAAGAGACTTTCTCATGGAAATAAAGGACTATGGTTGAAAAAATCATAGTCCTTACTTTGTTAAATTAGCCCAGATTAATATCCTAAGTTATCAATGCTGCGATTCAACTCATTTTTTAGATTCTGTCTCCTTCCCCTGGCTTTTTTGATGTGTTCATTAGAAGGTTTTTCACAAATGATGCTTGAAAAGAAAATCAAAATAGAATCAGATGAAGAATTGAGTTTACGGCAAATGCTTGACTCCCTTTCGGCCCAAAATAATTTCTATTTCTCCTACGAAAGCAGCCTTTTGGAACTGAACAAAACGCTGGAAGCCCCCAAATTCTCAGGTTCCATAGGCGATTTTTTACTGAAAGAATTGGGAGATGACTATGAATACAAGGAACTCCCCGGCTATATTATCATTCGATTTGCTCCGGAGAAGCTAGATCTGGATGCAGAAATGGACACCCGATTCAATACCGTAACGGTAAAGGGCTACATCAAAAATGTACAGACACAAGAGGTGGTGAGCCAAGCGAGTATTTATGATAAAAACAGCCTTGCTTCCACCCTGACGGACAAAAATGGCTATTTCAAATTAAAATATAAAAAGAAGGATTCTTCAATTTGGCTTACCCTGAGCAAGGAAAATTATCGTGATACCACCTTTTTGCTTTTGCCAACGGTGAGTATTGTTGCAGAGAAGGAGAACCGTCGCTTTCGATATATCCCTGGTGATAGTGCCACCAAAGCATTGGAAGAGAGTTTTCTCGGTAAGGCATTTATCGGTTTTAAGCAAAGGCTTCAGGGCATCAACATGGGAAATTTCTTTGCTGAAAGCCCTGTGCAAATGTCCTTGATTCCTGGTTTAAGTACAAAAGGAATGTTCAGCAGTCAGACGATTAGCAAGTTTTCGCTCAACCTAATCGGCGGATATACAGCTGGAATCGAAGGAATGGAAGTAGCTGGGATTTTTAACATCAACAAGCGGGATGTTAAGTCACTACAAGTAGCCGGGATTTTCAACTTGGTTGGGGGAAGTTCCAAAGGCTTGCAAGTAGGTGGAATTTATAATTCTGTCTATAAAAATGTGGATGGACTGCAAGTTGGTGGAATTTTAAATCAAGTAAAGGGAAATGTAAAAGGCCTTCAGGTAGGCGGAATAGCCAATTATGTCAAAGATACAGCTACGGTGCAAATTGCCGGAATTGTAAATCTCGCTGATCAATCTCAACACTTTCAACTTGCCGGAATCACTAATAATACCTCAAAATCAGCTGGCTTCCAGTTAGCGGGCATATCAAATATCGCAGGAGAGTCTGTTGACAATCAAATAACCTCCATTTACAACCGAGCCAAAGTTGTCAATGGATTTCAATTTGCTTTGATCAATAGTGCCCAGGAAAGTGATTATCCTATTGGCCTGTTGAACTTCATAAAAAATGGAGAGAAGAATCTTGGACTTTCCATTGATGAGTCTGGGTTCACGCATTTTGACTTTAGATCAGGTGGCAGAAAAATGTATGGAATTCTCGGAGTGGCATACAACCTTAGAGATATAGATACTCCAATCGGGCTTGAAGCAGGATTGGGTATTCATCTGATTCCTGAAAGAAAATTTTCCTTGGACACAGAATTTGTTTCGCTTTCAGCAAGTGATTTTGTGGAAGTAGCAAATCACATCCAGTCTTTTCGACTTTTCCCAGGCTACAAATTCGGAAATCATCTGCGAATCTTTGCTGGACCCAGTTTGAATTTTGCTTTCTTAGATCCTGGCCAAGGAGATTTTACAAGCGGTTGGAATATCCTAGAAAAAACTACGTCAAATGGTATTTATAGAAGTTTCGGAGGAGTTTCTGGTGGATTTCAGGTTGTCTTTTAAGAAATAATTGCAAAATGATGCGGAACAACAAAATCTTATAACTTTTCCACATAATTACATAACACCTACCGCCCTGAGTCTCCCTAAGTTTGTATTGTCAATCAAAGACAAAGAACTCATGGCAGATTCAAATCAAGTAATTCATAAAGAAACATTCCCTGTTACAGGCATGACCTGCGCAGCTTGTGCCTCCAGTGTGGAAACTATATTATCCTACACTGAGGGCGTAAAGTCCGCACAGGTAAACTTTGCTTCGAGTACTGTACTGGTCGAATACACAGACGAAATCAACCCAGATGGCTTAAATAAAGCACTAACTGCAATTGGCTACGGGCTAATTACTGAGAAAGAAAATGTAGAAGAAACAGTTTCAACTAATCAAAAAGAGCACTATGCCGAGCTAAAAAAACACACGATTGGAGCAGCTATTTTAACGCTCCCAATTTTTATCATTGGGATGTTTTTCATGCATTGGAAGCCTGGAACATGGATTTCCTTGGCATTAGCGATTCCCGTATTATCTGTTTTTGGAAAAAGATTTTTCGTCAGCGCATGGAAGCAAGCCAAAAATAAAAGTGTCAATATGGACACGCTGGTTGCGCTGAGTACTGCGATAGCTTTCATATTCAGTTTATTCAATACCATTTTTCCTGAGTTTTGGATTAGCCGAGGCTTTGAACCTCATGTGTATTATGAAGCCGCAACGGTAATTATCACTTTCATTCTTTTTGGAAAATTGCTGGAAGAGAAAGCGAAGTCAAGAACTTCCACAGCACTCAAAAACCTAATGGGACTTCAACCCAAGACATTGAAAGCCTTGATCAATGGAGAGGAGAAAGAAATTCTGATTTCTGAAGTTCAAAAAGGCTATGAAATCATCGTTCGGCCAGGAGAAAAAATTCCTGTTGATGGAAAAGTGATCTCGGGAAATTCCTTTGTGGACGAAAGCATGATCAGTGGGGAACCAATAGCCGTGGAAAAATCAGAAAATGAGAATGTTTTCGCAGGAACCATCAATCAAAAGGGAAGCTTTCATTTCAAGGCTGAGAAAGTTGGAAGTGAGACATTGCTTTCGCAGATCATAAAACGAGTGCAAGAAGCTCAGGGATCTAAGGCTCCAGTTCAAAAGTTGGTGGATAAAATTGCTTCAATTTTCGTCCCTACCGTAATAGCTATTGCCATAGTAACCTTCGCTGTATGGATGATTTTCGGTGGAGAAGATGCACTCTCTCATGCGATTTTGAATGCTGTAGCCGTCTTAGTGATCGCCTGTCCATGTGCATTGGGACTAGCTACCCCAACTGCAATCATGGTGGGAATCGGAAAAGGCGCTGAAAACAACATATTGATTAAAGATGCAGAAAGCTTGGAAATCGCTCATAAGGTAAATGCAATTATTCTAGACAAAACCGGTACTATCACGGTCGGGAAACCAACTGTCCCTAATATTCATTGGGAAACAGAAGAGTTGAAAACCAAGTTTGCTCCTATCCTACTTGCCATTGAATCAAAGTCAGAACATCCTTTAGCAGATGCAGTCAGTAAAAAATTGAGTGGAGAAGGTTTCAAATCAGCCGAGATTAAAGACTTCCAAAGCTTAACTGGAAAAGGTGTAGAAACTAAAAATAATTCTGGAGAAGCTTTTTATGTCGGAAACTTAAGCCTGATCGAGGCACAGGGAATTTCATTGAATTCAGAAATTCAAGACAAAGCAAAAGCCTGGAGTAATGAAGCCAAGACCGTTGTTTTCTTTGCAAATAAAGAATCCGTTCTTGCTGTCATTGCAATTTCTGATCAAATCAAACCAAGCTCGAAATCTGCTATTGAGAAGCTAAAAGAAATAGGAATTGATGTTTACATGCTTACTGGCGACAATCAGCAAACAGCCGCTGCAGTGGCGAGACAAGTTGGGTTGAAAGACTTCAAAGCTGAAGTGATGCCTTCTGACAAATTTGATTTTGTGAAAGAGCTTCAGGTCAAAGGTAAGATTGTTGCGATGGTCGGAGATGGAATCAATGACTCAGAAGCTTTGGCACAAGCCGATGTCAGTATTGCAATGGGTCACGGATCAGATATCGCAATGGATGTAGCAAAGATGACGATCATTTCTTCAGATCTTGAAGTCATTCCAAAAGCGTTGAATCTATCAGACTTGACCGTAAGAGGAATCAAAGAAAACCTCTTTTGGGCGTTTATTTATAATTTGATCGGAATTCCAATTGCGGCAGGCGTGTTGTATCCAATCAATGGATTTCTGCTCGATCCCATGATCGCAGGAGCTGCGATGGCGTTTAGTTCTGTTTCTGTTGTGTTGAATAGCTTACGGTTGAAGGGAAAAAGAATTTAGTGTTTGTGTACTATGTACCATATTCAAAGTACCAATTATCCAAAATCATGGACATAAACCATTACTACTTTACCACTTTAAAACCTTCGAACTAATTTTCCAATATTTTAATTTTCCAATCTTCCAATTAGTAAAAATGAAAACTCAAAAATTCAAAACCAACATCAACTGTGGCAATTGCTTGGCAAAGGTCACTCCTATATTAAACGCTGAACCTAAGATCGAATCCTGGTCTGTAGATTTACAAAGTGATGACAGAATTCTCACCGTAGAATCTGAAAATATTACAGCCGATGAAGTCTTTAAAACAGTACTCAAAGCTGGATTCATCGCAAAACCAGAGTAAGTTTAACAAAACGGCAAACTTACTTAGAGACGAAATTCCCAATCTCTATTCACCAAACTCTATTATCTTAAGTCTAACATATTATGTCTTAAGTCTACTAAAATCATGTACTATCTCCGTCAAATTCATCTTCCTTCTGGCTCTGATCGGCAGTTTCCTTTTTCGCTGAAAGCACTGAAGGAACTGGGCACCATGTCTTTTGAAAGTCCGATTACAGTTTTTGTCGGAGAAAATGGCTCTGGAAAATCAACGCTTCTGAAGGCCCTGGCTATCAAGCTGAATTTACCGGCCATAGGAAGTACAGATTTAGAGAGTGATGAGACCCTCGATGGAGTAAAAAGCTATGGTGAGCAAATCATCACCCAATGGAAAGACAGGGCTTTTCGTGGGTTCTTCTTCCGGGCTGAGGATTACTTTGGCTTTGTCAAGCGTCTCCAAAACATGGATTCTGAGATGAAGGGCGATATTGTAGATTTTGAGAAAAGGTTGAGCGGAACAGGTCTAAAACTAGCTGTAGGATCAATCTTAGGTCAAAAAGAAGCACTACTTCGGAAATACGGAAATCTTACCGAAGTTTCACACGGAGAAGGCTTCTTGAAAGTCTTGGAAGGGAGATTGCAAAATGAAGGCATTTACCTGATCGATGAACCCGAGGCTGCACTCTCTCCGCAGCGTCAATTGGCGCTTTTTTCCCTGATCAAAAATCTAGCGGAGAATCATGGTTGCCAATTTATCATCGCTACCCACTCTCCTATATTGATGACCTTACCGAACGCTACTATTTTCCAGTTTGGAGAGAAAATCCAGAAAGTAAATTACGAAGACACCGAACATTTCACCATCCTAAAAAACTTTCTCAATAATCCTGATGCCTTTTTGCGGCATTTATAGGTTTAGACTTTTTCATCCTCAATCCTTTTTGCCACAACATCTAAAATGGCAATAACCGAAGGTGACGATGTGATTAACGACAACTGGTCCAGCAATAGCTTAAACTCGTGCCGTAACATTCGATCTTCTTTTCCATAATCCCAGATTGGATAAATAGCCTGCTCAAACAACGTATCAAAATCAGACTCTTTACAATGGATCATATAAGGGCCTTTTTCGACTGAAATAGTGGAAGGAGGAAAATGCATAGCTCTAAAACCTAGCAAATCTATCAACGCGCGAAAACTAAGAATTGCTGTTCCCGGATCATTAATCCCAGGACTTAGTGCTTTTAGTGCGATTTCTGAGAGTTGCCGAAAGCCGTATTCATAGTTGCGAATGATGGATTCCTGATTACTGACTATTATCCCCAGCATAGCTTCTTTCATCTGATCATCATCGAGCATTCTACTACATTTCACTACCGGCTGCCCTCTCAGAACGTAAGTTCCCATAGCATAAATAGCAAGAATACTACATTCATTTTTTGACATGAAATCCTGAATTTCTTTCCTATCAAAACCTTCATAAACTCCAGACCGGGGTGCTCTTATCATTGATTGAGCAGCAAAATCCTTTAGCTCAGTGACCTCTTCATTTGCGGTGCAAAAATTTTGCATTCCATCAAAAGTAGATTTTTTAATTCTGTCAATAATGACGTTATACTTGACAGACTGGGTGATGTAGTGAAGGAAATAGATGAAAAGGAAAATATCAAAAACTGTGATAATAGTAAGCAGAAAAATACTTAGGGAAGGAATCTGAAAAGCATCCCCATCTTCTCTAATCGTGATGAAAAGGAAAAAAGTGTAAATGATCGTACCGATATAAATACCTAACACGGTCTGCTGAAATCGGTTTCCTATGAGTTTGTCCAAAACCCGATTGCTCATCTGAGAAGCTGCCTGGCTCAGCACAATCATCACCATGGAGAAGCTAAATACAGTAAGCGAGATAATTCCTCCAGCGATAGCTCCCAAAATACTTCTAGCCGTGGATGGATCCTTTATTGCAAGCCAAGGTATATCCGACTTCAATTGCTGACCTACTTCAGCAAAGTCAAACGTAATCACCAAAGTCGCCATGACTAAAAAGAACAAGCTTATCAAGCCAGGAATAAAAGCAATACTTGACACAATCGTCTGATACCTGAGAACCAGCCATACTCTAATTTTGTCCATTAATTGAAGTAGTTATTACTTTTGTATTGTGATTGAAAATTTCATTTTATTCACGTGGTATAGCTTTTGCCTTCCAATTAGTTGAAAAACACCCAACTAACTAGCTTTTAAATTCAGAGAACAATTTTAAAATTTTGGTAGGTGAAATGTATATCTTTCAACTTTCAAAGCCTTTACCTTCTCACAAAAAACAATGAAATCCCTTCTCATTTCTATATTTCTATTCTTTTCCTATCAAGCTTTTTCGCAGCAAACACCAATTCTCCCTCTCGTGAAATCTAATATTAAAGGCATCAATATTTACGGACAGACTATTGACAATCAAACCCGTTGTCAGCATTGGCATTCTGATTTGGATGTGATCGCGATCAAATTCAAATGCTGTGAAAAGTACTATCCATGTTTTTCCTGTCACGAAGAAGAAGCTGATCACGAACCTCAAGTATGGCCAAAGACAGAGTTTGATACCAAAGCGATCCTTTGCGGAGTGTGTGGCACAGAACTCACCATCAGTGAATACCAAAAAAGTGGTAACACATGTCCGAAATGTACAGCGGCTTTTAATCCGGGATGTAGTAAGCATTATCACTTATACTTTGACACGGGGGATTAATGATCAATGTTCAAACTCAATTTTCAAGTTCATTGATAAAGAATAAAAATTTAGAATAGATTGTTTTATCCGTGTTACAATTCGTGACCTCAGTGGTTAAAAAAAACTTAATCAACTAAAGTAAACCTCAATCCCAAAAATCCTCTAATCCCTTGATTTGGAGCATAGACATACGTTGGGTCAAAAGTCAAAGCATTCGGATTTTCCGGAGTAGGAATAACCGTTCCATTAGGACCAAAAACAACATTTTTATCAAAAGGATCAAACGCTCTGGCAATGGAATTTGCTGCAGGAGTGAAATTCATCAGATTTTTTACTCCTCCATACACTTCCCATTTTTCTCCCAATTTCTTGGTCAATTGGATATTCTGCAAACTATACCAAGGAGAATACGCTGGCCTATCATCCAAAGGACCCAACAATGGTAAGCGCATAGGACTATAAACATTTCCGGTATAGTCCACCGTCAAACCCAATCTGAAGAACTCATAGCCAATAGACCAAACTCCTGAAAATCGCTCGGTGAGCAATTGGCGCGTTTTGACTCCCTCCTCCTCTATACTTACATCCATGAGCGTTCCACCTGCTGTGATCGTCAATCCTGTGGCCCAGGCTACATCCATATTCAATGAAATTCCTTTTGAAATCGCAGAACCATCGAGATTAGAATAAATTATCTGATTTGGATTCGTCTCATAATCTGGAATAATCCGATTAGTAAAATAGGTGTAAAATGCTGATCCGTCCAATCCTATGAAAGTCCCCTTATCAGTATAGAATTTCTTCACCAGATTCGCATTTACGTTCCAGCTTTGCTCCGGTTTCAATTCCTCAGTAAAAATCACTTCCCTAGCACCAGTCAGTGCCGCATGATCTTCCGTAAATACATTTGCCACTCTAAACCCATTTCCAGCAGACAGCCTAAAAACCATACTCTTGTCGTCAGAAGCCAATTTGTAATTCACCCGGGGAGAAAAAATTGACCCGTGAATGGAATTGTAATCGTATCGAGCTCCTAATAGTAAACTCTGGTTGGGAGTAAATTTAATTTCGTCCTGAACAAAAAACCCGGGTAAATGAATGACTGAAGGTGTATTTTCTTCCGAAGCCAAGGAGAAAGTAGCCGTAGTATTGTCATCATAAAATGTATATCGATAAGCTACTCCAAGCAATAAACCATGTTTTTGAGCAGATTTCGCCCAAGTCAACTGACCAAAACCAATGTATTGATCAGCTTTAAAAATGGTCGTGCCATAAACCGAATTTTGGTTATGCCCGTTTACAGAAAATTGAAAGTTCATCGTCTCTGAAGTTGGCAATTGCCAAGTACCAAAAGTCTCCCATCTGCTGGTATAAATACTCTCGCCGTATACCTGATCCCCACCTCTTTCTTCATTTGTCCAATTCATCTCTCCTCCCCAGCGATCTTCATAGACATATCTTCCGGCAACCGTAAAAAGTCTATTTTCTGGTCGGCTTACATTGATTTTCTGGAAAAAAGATATTCGCTTAGAAAGGGTCACATCTGTAAAACCATCTCCATTATTATCAATTGGATTATCATAGTAAAAAGCATTCACGCCCGTAAGAGATTGAACTTTTTCACCCCAATTAGACCGCAACCCTAAATCCAGATTCATCTCTCCCCAGCAAGTGACAAAGAAATCAGTAGAAACTAATGGCGCCAAATCCGGTTTTTTAGTGATCACATTAATCAAACCACCTACAGCTTCCGAGCCATAAAGCGTGGAAGCTGGACCCTTCACTACTTCCACCCTATCTATTAACGCCTGAGGAATCCCCGTCAATCCATAAACTGTAGCCAAGCCACTCACTATCGGCATCCCATCGATCAGAACCATAGTATATGGCCCTTCCAAACCGTTGATATGTATATCGCCCGTGTTGCAAACATTACAATTGATCTGAGGTCGAACACCGTTTACATTTTGTAGGGATTCAAAAATTGAAGGTGTGGGATTTGCCCGGAAAAAATTGGCGCTATAAACCTCTACTGGCACTGGACTATCCAATTTGGACACTTCCTGCATTGTACCACTGACTACCACCTCATCCAATCCCCCATCCATTTCTTTCAATGTAAATACCAACCCAGTTGATACTTCACTTGGCACTTTTATTAGCTGCTGTGCAGTTTGAAATCCAACCATTGAGGCCTGAACAGTAAATGTTCCAGTTTCAGTTATTGAAATCGTGAATTCTCCATTCACATTTGTCACTGCACCTGTAGCCAATCCTTTCACAAAGACATTAGCAAACTCTACCGGCTCATTCTGGAAAATAACTTTACCACTGAGCACATATTTTTGCCCAAAAGATACAGAAGACAACAGGCTAAAAAACAAAAATGGCAGGTACTTATAGCTCATATTCTGGGAGTTGATTTAAAATTAGATACGACAAATATAAATTGTTAGATTGATCTAACAAAATTGTTTTAATAAATAATTCATCATATTTGAATACTAAAGAAATAGGATATGGCATCACAGACAGAAGAGAACTACCTCAAATCACTTTTCAACCTCGCAAACGAAAAAAATGAGGTGAATATCTCTGAATTAGCCGCACAGATGCAAGTCAGTATGCCTACAGTGAATAGCATGGTGAAAACGCTTCAGAAAAATGGCTGGCTGATTTACGAAAAATATAAGCCAGTCACCCTTACTTCCAATGGAAAAAAAGAAGCAGCATTAATTATCCGAAAGCACAGATTAACTGAAATGTTTTTGGTGAATAAAATGGGGTTCGGTTGGGAAGAAGTACATGAAATCGCGGAGCAAGTGGAGCATATTCATGCACCTAAGTTTTTTGAAAGAATGGATGAAATGATGGGACACCCTACTATAGATCCACATGGCTCTCCTATCCCAGACAAACAAGGTCGAATTCAGGAAATTCATTACCTCAGTTTATCCGATTGTAAGTCTGGACAGACGGTAATTCTAGCAGCACTGACGAATTCATCTACTGAATTTTTGGAATTCCTGAATAGCAGGAGTCTAAGCTTGGGGACCGAATTAACAATCAATTCTGTTGAGTCCTATGATAAAAGCATGGTTGTCACTTATGCTAATCATCCAACTGAAACGCTAAGCGAGAAGGTATGCGAGAGGTTATTAGTAAGAGTGATCGGGTAGGTTTATTAAAGTAATAATATTCTAGGAATCTATGATTTGCAAAAAGTGCATGGATTTTACTTTAGAAAAGCATTCTCTGGAAATGTACTGAGATAATACTCTAAGTAATTGAGGTCAAGAGACACAAAACTCTGTCCAACAGGAGTTCCATTTTCAATCTCTTGAACAATTTTTTCTTTAGAATACGTTTCGCCATTCAGTGTTGAAACCATCATATTTTCCTCCGAAGATTCGTATCGCTTAATGGCAAGTCGGATACGAGAATCCTTATCCCATTTATCTGATGGATATATTTTCTGCTCACCATTTGCCACTCTATCGTAATAAGCAAACTCACAAGTCTGGGGGTTGTAGCTAAGAGGTTTAGGTTTTGCTTCTAATGCAATGGGCGGTAGGGATATTTTTTCCATAATGATAAAGTTAAAAAATAGCAGCTGTTCTTTTTTTAAACAGCTGCTATTTGAATTCCTATAAGCGTTTCATCGTGAAATCTGACAGTGTCATATTGTAAAATACATAAGGCTGTATTCGAGCGGTTTTACTTCCCCAAGCAGCTCCTGACATCGCGGAGCGCATCAAGTCACGGTCTTGCATCAATAAAGCTGCAGTAGTGGTCCCTGGAACAGTAGCCATTCCAGCATTAAACTGAGCAACGGAATCAGCGACAGCCTGCTGAACTGTACGCCCAAGCGCCATACTGATGTCATATTGGGAGTCAGCCTTCCAAAAGAGAGTTGAATTGGCCCAAGTAAATGTGAAATTTTCAGTATAACCCATATAGGAAACTGCACCTTTAGTGACTGTATTTGGCCCCAAATCCCTTCCTGTTCTACAGCTCAAAAAGTGGATGGAACTGTGATCGACTTCTGTGGGATCATAGGAGCCAACTCGGATCAGGCTAGAATTACCATGACCAGTATAATTGTCGTAATTCCCATGACCAATTCCACTGATGTAGGTGACACGTGACTCCTTTGCTCTTGCTGCGAAATTAGTTCGATTATCATTCACGCCCATTAGTTTGATTACCTGGAAACCTCGACTCTCAAATACAGGGTGAACATTGTTTTGTCTGTAAGTAGCTACTTCACTCGTGACACTGTCAGTCGTGTTCTCACAAAACAAAACCTTGTTGGAAAATAGCTTCCACTGATTTTTTGGTATTATTTTCCATTCAGTAGGAATGGTAGGTAAAGCTTCGGCTTTTGGCATCACAAATCGAAGCGGTACTACTGATATTTTACCTAACATCTGATTGAGCATGTATTCGGCATACTTTACTTCGGCATCTGCAATCTGTTTTCCGAAGGAAGTTTGATTTTCGATGTGAGAAATTATCTCCGCTTTGTTGTAAACACCTTCGTTGATCACACCAATCTTCAAATCTGGCTCAAGCTTTATTCGTTGAATTGCAAGCTTAGCTTTATTATCCAATGAGCTAAGATCTATTCCAAACTTTGGCGGTATTTTTCCAGATATCACCTCTTTCGCGTACATCAGGGAACCATCACCTCGCACGCCAATTGCTTTTTCTGCAGCAAACTCTGGTAAGGTTAGTTTGCCTAGTTTTATTGTCTTCATTTTGAAATTTTAATAAAATTTTCGCCTACTCTTAGCGGTTTCGGCCATCCGTTCCTAAACAGATCTAATAATCCTATTTAGTTAAAAATTAATCAGTTACTTAAAAATCTGTGTCGCGGCACAGTGTCAAATGTAGAAAATCATCAGAATTTACAATTTCAATTTTTACTGATTTTACGGAGATTTTTGTGAGTATTTAATTTTTGAAAAAATCTGATTTTAGTACATGCATTTTACTTGTCTCAAAAAAACAATGACAATTTACGTTTTCATCTAAAAGGAAATTAAATAGATAAAAAAAGAAAATTGCGTGTTCAAAGTGGTAATCATTGAACGGACTTACCTAGCTAAGTTTCTCCAAGAGCTCCTCATAACTCCCTTCGTATTCCCAATAAACCAACCTCCCAAAGGCATAAGTGGTAAGAATAAACTTTTCACTGACGGATTGAATCCGTTCGATCGCAACAAATTTCTTGGCTGCTTTCTCTACGACTACTTCTTCTATGATTTCCTTATTATCGTCATCGAAGCCGTGAAGAATCTGATGATTACCAACGACAATTTCGATGAAACCTTTACTGTTTGATTTGGATGATTTGCTCATGTTTTGAAAAATTGAAACAATAGAATTGTTAAGTATAAAATGAATATGAAAAATACTACTTACCTATTGCACTTCCACATTTTCGGTTAACTATTGAGCTGGAAACTTATAACTTCCCAAATCACCCACTCACATTTCCCCCTTGGTCAAATAATTGTTACATTTTGACCCTAACAATTTTTGAAAAATGATCATAGACGTACACACCCACATCAATAATTATCATGAAGAGCGAGTTGTCTCCTTAGAGGACTGCCTAAATAAGTTGACTGAAACTATGGCCGAAAATCAGGTGGATTACTCTTTGGTATTGACTTCATACAAAGTCAATGAACACAGACCTAGTACCAAAAAGGTGGTTGAAGCTATTGCTGACAGGAAAAACTTAGGCGTGGTTGCTGGCATCAGTTACCTTAATTACAATCACCATGATCTCCGAGAAATCGCAGAATACCTGGAGGCTGGCCTCATTAAAGGATTGAAACTTTATCCTGGCTATGAGCCCTTTTACCCAAGTGATGCTCGTTTGAAAGTCGTGTATGACATGGCGATAGAATATGATGTGCCCGTCATGTTTCACTCCGGGGACACCTATGCTCCCACTGGACGGGTAAAATATTCCCACCCTATTCATCATGATGACCTAGCTGTGGATTATCCGGATTTGAAAATTGTGATTTGCCATGTGGGAAATCCGTGGATCAAAGACTGCATGGAAGTAACCTACAAAAACAAGAATGTTCATGCGGATTTTTCTGGTTTAGTCTTAGGAGATTTCTCAGAGAAATTTGAGCGCTGGATGAAAAATGAACTGGAGCAAATGATCACTTATGCAGGAAATCCCAAGTATCTCCTTTACGGAACGGATTGGCCAATTTCTTCTATGAAATCTTATTTAAACTTCATGAAAAACTTAGAGCTGCCTGAGGAAAAGAAAGAAATGATCTTGTGGAAAAATGCGGCTGAATTATTCAAGCTTGATGTCAGCAGTTTTAAATAGGTTTCTAAACTATCGATTGTAAGGGTATTCATTAATCCAATGAAACCCTCTTGCGACAAGTGGATATTCTGACACCAGTTTTCGAGTACCATTTACTTTGCTGATATTCTCGCCTATCCTCAACTCAAGTTCATATTCCTGATCAGAGAGTTCTCTTATGGATAGCTCATCCGGCTCTTCTTCATTCTCAAGGTTTTTAATGCTGATTTTCCCATCAGGATTGATTTCTTGAATAGATAGAAACTCCCTTTCTCCATCTTTTCTTATTAACATTAAGTAGTTAGATTCCACCACTACTTTGTCCCAAGCTATAGCCTCATCAGCCTCGAATCCACTATAGATTCCCTCCCACTCATTTTGGTGTACCCGAAATTTTTGCCCTTGATAATGACCAACCATTCTCGTAATTGGAATAACACCAACATAGTAGATATTGATTAAAAGCCAGATAATCTGGTATTTCCTTTTCGTGAAATACGGCTTTAGCTCTCCCAAACTGGTAGTCTTTTGAAGAAGAAAAAAATCAAAAATTGCTTTCAAACTAGGTAATAATACCAGAATGGAGAAAACGAGAAGATGCGATGAAAATAGCTTTACGGGTACGTCGAAAGAGAAATTCACTAAAACTATATTGGTACAAACGGCAATTGAGATTAAAGCACCTAATACAACGGTACGTCTGAAAAGCAATAAAAATCCAGCAAGGATTTCAGATACACCCATGAATATCTTATAGGTATCAGAATAACCAAAAAACCTCCATGCTAAGCCCATAGGCGACATTTCCCCGTAAAGTACGTCCATACTATATAGACTTGGTCCAGGGAATTGACCAACCAGAAATTTGGCTACTCCATAGGAAATGAGCGTTAGCCCAACAAAATAACGTGCATACACCAATGACCATTTGTAGAAACCACTGGCATTTTCCCGCACTTTCTTTATGAAAATCATGATCAAACTAATGACGAATGACACGATGATCATTGCTGGAATCATTACATAATCAAAAGTAGTATCACCACTTCCAGTCATCTCAATTTTTTCAAGAGTTTCAATTCCAAGAATAGATTTGCCGAAAAAAAGTATAAAACTGGTCTTTAACTGAATAAAATACTTGCTGAATAATTCGTAAGTAAAAGGGATGTTATCCAGAGGAAAAGGAAATCCATAAATAAAAATATAGAGACCTACCCAGATCATCAAAAAGCCCTTTAAAACAGTTATTTTCTTCATAGTTTAGATAAATTACCTTGTCAAAATAGGTGAAAATCTAAAATTAAGGAAACGAAAATCAGGCTCTTAACTAATTTTATGAGTGCTTCTGAATAGAACTTTTTCAAATATTTCAAAAAGAAAGTCACCTACCTCATTTCCTGAAACACAAGACGCCTAAAAAGCAAAAAACCACCTGCCGATCGCTCAGCAGGTGGTTTTTGTATGAAAATCTAAATAAGGTTAGCGAACTACTTTTTTGTAATCGGTCACCAAGTGCTTAATGAAAAATTCCATCATTCTGTCTCTGTTCAAAGCCGTGTGACCTCCATCGGGAGCTACTTGCACTTCTATGCTTTTACCAGCGTCTTGGAATGCTTTAATCAACATCAGGGAATTGGATGGATGAACATTATTATCAGCAGTTCCGAAGAAAACCAATAATTCTCCTTCCAGTTGATCCGCTTTATTCATCAAGCTGAATCTATTGTATCCTTCTTCGTTGTTGTCCAGCGTGCTCATGAAGCGCTCTGTGTAGATGTTGTCATATAACCTCCAGTCAGTCACCGAAGAATTGGCAACAGCAGCGTGAACTAGCTCAGGGAATCTAAGCAACATGGAAGCTGCGGTAGTTCCTCCATATGACGTCCCGTAAACTCCTACTCTATCCTTATCGAAATAAGATCTGTCATGAAGTGATTTGATGCCTTCGGCAAAATCATCCATCTCAACCAAACCGAGATTTCCGTATAACTGATCTAGTAATTCCTTACCTCTACCTTTTACATTTCTACCATCGATATTCAATACCAGAAAGCCATATTCTGTCAATGGATCCGGAAGTGTAAAGTTCTCGCGAAATGCATTTGTAGCTGGTCCACCGTAGTTACTTAAGATAACAGGATACTTTTTGCTAGGATCAAAATCAGATGGGAAGTGAATCATTCCATGTAATTCCGTCACACCGTCTTTAGAAGTAAAGGTGAATACCTCAACTTTTTTCAAGCCAAGCTCCTCAAATTTGCTCATGTCACTTTTCGCCAACTCAGCGACCACTTTACCTTTGGCATCCACCAAATTAGTGAATGGAGGGATGTCATGAGTTTGGGCTATATCCACAAAATATTTTCCGTCCGGAGAAATCGAGACTGAGTGATTTAGTGAAGGATCAGTCAATCTAGTATCTTTCTTACCATCCAATTGTACTCGGTGCAGCTGCATCAACATGTGATTGTCTCCACTACGAGCCATGTAATAAAGTAACTCAGCATCCTCATCCACTTTTACGATATTGGATACTTCAAAAGGATGAGTGGTAATCGCATTGACCAGTGTTCCATCAAAATTATACAAGTAGTAATTATTGAAACCTGATCTCTCGGAAGCCCATATAAAGTGCTCACCATCTTCCAAAACTTTCATTTCAGGAGAATTCTCCACAAAACTTGGAAGCCACTCTTCACGGATCACGGTTCTACTTTTACCAGTTTCCGGGTTCGCAGCGCGAAGCTCAAGGATATTCTGACGTCTATTGGTACTGTGGAAAAGCAATTCTTTACCATCAGGAGTCCAAGACAGATCATAAATGTAAGTTCCCAAATCTCCGTCGTCGTATGGCTTACCGTCTCTGATATCCAACTCGGTCATCTTTTTAGTAGCCACATCATAGACCATCAGATCTACTGGAAGATTTGGCTCGCCCACTTTAGGATAGGCTTCTATCTCAAGTGAATCATATAGACTCAATTGATTTAAAAGCACATAATATTTCTTCACATCTTTCTCTACAAATCTGTAGAAAGCAATTTTACTTCCGTCAGGAGACCACCACATAGCAGTGTTTTGGCCAAGCTCTTCCCCATAAACCCAAGTCGCGATACCGTATTTCACTTGGTTTTCCTCGTTACCATCTGTAGTGATAGCGATTTCATTGCTTCCATCAGCATTGCTAAGGTACATATTGCGGTCCTTGGTGAATGCTTTGTATTTGCCATCGGGAGACTCTGCTGAATCAAACTGACGCCCTCTGGCTGGACGGTTCCAGGCTCTTCGCTCAGGAGTTGGAATTTCTCCAACTTCCGTCGCTTTTTTTGTTTTTACAGAAAAGGACTGAAGTTTGCCATTTTCGGCATATTCAAACGATTTGCTGTCTTCAGCCCAAGTTACATTTAGGCTTCCAGGTTTTACTGCAGACCTCAATTGAGGGGCTATTTTTTGATATTGCTCATAGCCAGGCATACTCTTCAGCTTGTCCTGTGCCTGTGAAACTGAAATGGTTGTTGCTAAAGCCGCAGCCATTGTAAGGAAGAACTTATTCTTCATATACTATTCGGGTTAAGTTTATTCTAGTTGCGATGATACTATTTTTAGCTGTAAAAAGCAGGGATAAATACACGATAGGTTGCTAGGACTCATTAAATAGTACTTTTCACGCTAATGTCATTCAGGTAAAATCTGATTACTCGGCTCACAAAATTGTAACCAATAAGGAACATTATGCATCCTAAGGATAATCAACTGACTTTCATTATGAAGCCCTTTAATTCAGCATTTAAGCTATTCTTAGGAATATTTTTCCTCTTACAACTCAATTCTCCATCTGCATTTTCTCAATCACTAGAAGTTAAGATTGACTCTTTACTGGAAACCACTTTTACACCAGATGGTCCAGGAGCAGTTTTCTTGGTGGCAAAAGCTGGCGAACCTATTTATAGAAAAGCATTTGGGAAGGCAAACTTAGAACTCAATGTCTCCATGACTCCCGAAAATGTCTTCGAAATTGGTTCCATGACCAAGCAGTTTACTGCCATTTCTATTTTGATGCTACTGGAGCAAGGAAAGCTTCAGCTTGATGATGAAATCACGAAATTTATCCCAGACTACCCTACTCAAGGCAAAAGAATCACAGTCCATCATCTGTTAACTCACACATCTGGAATAAAAAGCTTCACGAGTATGAAGTCTTTAAGAGCTATCGAAAGGCAAGATCTTACACCAGCAGAATTGATTGATTTTTTCAAAAACGAACCCATGGATTTTGAGCCCGGAGAGGAGTTCAAATACAACAACTCAGGCTATGTGGTTTTGGGATATATCATCGAAAAGCTATCGGGAAAAACTTTTGCTGATTTTGTCCAAGACAATATTTTTCAAAAACTCGGAATGAATTCTTCCCAATACGCCAGCCATTCCCAGGTCATAGAAAACCGAGCCTATGGTTATCACCAAAAAGAAGAGTATGTAAATAAGAATTACATCAGTTTGAGTTTGCCTTATTCTTCCGGCTCGCTGATGTCCACCGTAGATGACATGCTCAAATGGAATGAAGTGCTCAAAAAGAATTCGCTTATCAAAGCAGAAACCAAGGCCAGCGCTTTTGAAAATCACACCTTGAACAACGGCGACAAGATCAATTACGGCTACGGCTGGCATATCAGCAATATAGCTAACTCCCCAAGTTTAGAGCATGGTGGAAGTATTTTCGGCTTCAAATCCATGGGAGTCTATTTACCCGAAGAAGATATTTATGTGATCGGATTGAGCAATTGCGACTGCAATTCGCCTACTACTTTGACTAGAGATATTGCTCAGCTAACCTTGGAGAATTTTTAGCTACCAGATTAATTTATATGTTCTATTGAGATCATCTCTGCAACAATCCCCTGATCCTTATGAATTGAATTTCCCTCCTCACAAAATCTCCATATATTGGATTTGTAAAGTAAAAAAACCTACTATAACCTTATTTATGGAATACAGAAAGTTAGGAATCACTGGTTTGGACCTTTCCATTCTAGGATTTCTCATTTAATAAGCATTTTGCTGACTCACAAACTTTTATCCTTATGAAAAAACTTTCTCTTTTATTCTCCTTGGTTTTGCTTAGCTCAACCTTGCTCTTTGCACAAAACACGATGAACCCTCCAAAAGGATACGATCATGATACAGGAATAATGGTTTCTATGCTAGAAAACCTTAGAGCAAGAATTATTCATAGTACCCAGGGACTCAATCAAGATCAGACAGATTTCCTCTTAGATGAGAAAGCCAACCGAATCGGAGCAATGATTATGCACTTGGCCGCTACGGAAGTTTACTACCAAACTTATACTTTTGAAGGCAGAGGATTTAATGAGGAAGAAAAAGAGAAATGGGAAACTGCTTTGAACCTAGGCGATGAGGCAAGAGCTGAATATGTAGGAAAACCAATCCAATATTACTTGGATATATGGGCGCAGGTTCGCCAAAAAACCCTGGAAACCCTTAAAGAGAAAGACGATAAATGGTTTGCGAAGCTTGCAAAAGGAGGTCAGACAGATAATCACTGGGCTTGGTTCCATGTGATGGAGCATCAGGCTAATCACATGGGACAAATCAACATGCTCAAAAGCAGATTGCCGGAATAAGTACTATTACTTCACCGCTATTTCAAATGTCTTTTCAAAGGCCATACCGTCCTTTGTAACTCCCTCAACCCTCAAATTCATCTGCTTGAGAGCTTGAGGGATTTTTACTTTAAAAGTGTAGATGCCTTTATCAGTTTCTCCATTTGCATCCCAAAACAGTGTAGGTTTGATTTCTAGTGCTTGATCGTTCTCATAGCTATCAGGAAAAGGTATCTCTCTGGAAAAGCCACGAATCTTAAACTGCTGAAATTCGGAAGAGTTAAATGCTGTTTGTTCCGTAGCTTCGAATCTGTGGCCTTTTTTAGTGGTAATCATAATTACCCCTCCAAATCCTGCCATTCCAAAAGAGGTGGCATTGAAAGTATATACTTTAATTGACTCCAATTCCGCTGGAATAAATGAGCTCATAATCGCATCAAACTGTTCATTATTCAAGAAAGGATACTGAGCTCCGTCGATTATTAACAGGGGATTTGAAGCGTTTAATCCAAAATTATAATTCCCAATACTTTTCCCTCCTCGCTTTAATCCTAAGTATCCAGCCAACGCTTCTGGTGAAATCGTCGCTAACCTATCTTCCCCAATCTCTCTATCAGGTGTTCCATAACCATAGTTCCTTTCTTCCATCGTTTCCATTATCGCATCCTCTTTCACAAATTCCTCCAGCAGCACATAATCCCCCGAAACATCAAATCTTAAATCATCTATTTTTCTCACATAGGTATCATAGCTGAGTTTAGGAATGGAGCCTTTAAAAGCGGGTTTGCTTTTTTCATTGAGGGTCACCGATCCATAATGTCTTTGCTTTGAATCCAAAGCTGCTATTGAAATCGTCGCCGTGTCCATAAAATACAATCCTGTGGCACGGAAATACCCCGAAGAATCAGTATTCACTATTCCGTAATCCGATAAATCATCTCTGACAATGGTGATGGGATTGATCACAGGATCACGCTTTTTGTCTTTGGTGAATTGGCCTTCTACAGTAATCCCAAACTCTATCTGATGGTTGCCAAGCGTTAGATTCCTTGGAGCATCTTTTTCATCCAGCCATTCTATTGCTTTTAAAATCGTAGTCTGATCCGGAACCGTCGAAACCAAGTCGGCATCTGTCAAAGAAATGGTAAACTGCACATCTGTCAATTCCTCCGTCTCATCCAGAAACGACAGTTGAAATTCCATTTCTTTTACAGGATCTCTATAAAATACAGTGTCTTTCAAATAGATAGTGAGGTCCCCAAAAAGATCAGGATTTGTAATTGCCACCGCTTGAACATTTTCTTCTTTATCCAAAATTGGAAGTGCTCTTAGAAAAATATCCCGTTCAGGATAATTGCGCATCCACTCAGTATATGCCCGAAGAAAGTAATCACCAGATTCAAGTTCTTTAGGTAAAACCAAAGCACCTGAAATCTTTCCATTCGCAATCGGAAAAGCTTGAGACTGAATCAACTCCAATTTTTCATTCATCAAGTCCACATATAATACTCTGCTCAAGGTATCTGACATGATTGGGTTTTGATAGAGCATTCGTCCTCCTAGCCAAACCGTCTCTTCAGGATAGTAATAAGGCTTATTGGTAGTGATGTAAGGCTTTTCCCTCAGATTATTCCACCGAGTAAACCTCAACTGTGTACTATCAACTTCTGCTAGGTATCTATATCTATCTAATCCTTCAGAAGGCATGTAGTCATGTGGCAAAAACCTTCCCATTCGCTGCCTACCCATATATCCGGACAATATTACTTGAGATGGGTTAACTGGAATTCCATTACGATCAATATCAAAGTAGCCTAAAGGAGCAGAAACCCAGCTAATTGGAGAATAAACATCAGAATAATAATCATTTACCCAGGATTTCCCTCCATAAATAATTTCGGCATCAAAAGGCCATATGACTCTATAATTCCCATTTTCTAAAGGAATCCGTTGAATAGAATCGGCAAACACCCGTTTTATGGATTGGTCAAGCTCTTCGGAAAACACATTTGTACGCACTCTAAAATGATTTACAGGAAGTAATTCAAAAATCTGGAAATCTTCTTCATACACCTTCGCCAACAAAACTGATTTTAACAGGTGTCTAATTGACCCCATATAACTACTTACCTGATTAATTTCCACTTTGGCTTGATCAACTGAATCAGTTAAATCCTGAGAATCAAAAAACACAAATCCAACGTAGCTAGACTGGTGGTGATAAAAACGATAATCCTTCAAATAATAAGTCACCTCGTAGCCTAAAGCATTGTTTACAATCTTCAATGGCTCCTGTGCAGTAGCGTGAACATAGTTAGGCCCATTTGCTTTTACAGTTTCAAAGTCCAGCACCCAAGGATTTTTAATATCAAGCTGAGAAGCAAAAGGGTCATCCGGTAATGCCAAAAACACTTCCTTAAATCGACGTAGATCACGTTCCCATTTTTTATCCCTTTTACTTTTTAACTGAACCTCTGTAAGCATAGATTCCAATGGTTCTAATTTAAAATTCACTGTGACAGAACCAGAAAGATTCAGTGTCTTAGTAGCAGTCTCGTACCCTACAAAAGATGCTACAAGCTCCACATTTCTTGGTAGGTTTCCTGCAATTCGATAATTACCCTCTTCATCTGTGGTACTTCCTAAGGTGGTATTATTGATGAAAATATTTGCAAAAGGCATAGCCTCTCCAGTTTTTGCATTTTTTACTGTTCCGGAAATTGTTTGAGAGTAGCTAGAAAAATGAATACAACCTATAGCAAGCAAAAAGCACAGTAATCTAGCTGCGAATGAAGTCATTAGGTTAAAATTGGGTTAGTCCACTAAGATAAAAGTTTTGGTCAAAAATCACATGGATACATTTTTGATTTTAGAGAAATAGGATATACCATATAAAAAATCTATCTGTTGTTATGCTACTTCTCCAGAAGCAGCTGAATCCAAAAAAAGTCCAGCTTCTGGAGAAGCAGGACAACTCGGGTTTTGAAAAATAGGCACAAAAAAACCGCTCTCTTTCGGGAGCGGTTTTAAATTTTAATATCCCAGAGTTTTTAACATACTCTCCTCAGTTTGGTCTTCTGCGAAAAGTCGATGGGTAACATTTCCGTCCTCATCTCTATCAATCAACACATGTTTAGGTGCAGGAATCAAACAATGTTGAATACCTCCATATCCTCCGAGCGATTCCTGATAAGCCCCTGTATGGAAGAAGCCTAAATACTGAACTTTCTTCTCCGGTTTTGGGAGGTAAATATTGAATTGGTGAGCTTCCGAATTATAATAATCCATGCTATCACAAGTCAAGCCACCGAGATTGATGTTATGATACTCAGCATCCCAGTTATTTACGGCTAACATGATGTATTTCTGGTTAAGACCCCAGCTATCAGGCAATTGCGTAATAAATGAGCCGTCTATCATATACCAAAGCTCCTTGTCATTTTGAAGCTTTTCCTCCAAAACAGAATAAAGCACTGCTCCACTCTCTCCTACTGTATAGCTTCCAAATTCCGTGAAAATATTAGGTTCGTCGGTGTTGTTTTTACCACACATCCACTTGATATTCTTCACGATTTGCTCCGCCATGTATTGGTAGTCATAGTCGAAAAAGACGTTCGTCTTGATCGGCCAACCGCCTCCAATATCCATGGAATCCAATGTTGGTGAGATCTTTTTCAAATCCACATATTTCTGGATAAAACGTGTCAATTCCGACCAGTAATACGCTGTATCTCTAATTCCGGAATTGATAAAGAAATGAAGCATTTTCAGGCTTACATTCGGATTATCCTTGATTTTATCTTCGTATAGTTTGATGATATCATTGTATCGCACACCTAATCTAGAAGTATAAAACCCAAACTTTGGCTCCTCATCTGCAGCGATTCTGATCCCCACCTGGAAAGGAACTTTCACATGCTCCAGGTAATAATCGATCTCTGTCAAATTATCCAAAACCGGCACGCAGTTTACAAAACCGTCATTCAATAACTCAGTAATGTATTGCTTGTAAAGCTCACGCTTGAAACCGTTACAAACGATAAACGTATTCTTAGTGATTTTTCCTTGGGCATAGAGACTTCTCACCAAAGGGATATCAAAAGTCGAGGAAGTCTCAATATGAATGTCATTTTTTAGCGCTTCATTCAGCACGAAGCTGAAATGAGAAGACTTGGTGCAATAGCAATAAGTATAATTACCCTTATAATCATGCTGCTCCATCGCATTCTTAAAATACGTCTTCGCATTCTGAATACTTTCAGAGATTTTGGGCAAATAAGAAAGTTTG
>TARA_R110002020_G_scaffold171937_2_pt1 | contig 24585 bp, 23 predicted proteins | sample TARA_R110002020 | Tara Oceans TARA_R110002020 (sample SAMEA4396489) | marine metagenome | biome: Westerlies Biome; feature: [MES] marine water layer (ENVO:01000295) within the mesopelagic zone...; material: water (ENVO:00002006), including particulate matter (ENVO:01000060) such...
AGAGGCGCGTACAAGGTGACGCGGCCCGTACTCGGTTTTAGTGCCGTTGGTTCTGTAGTGAGCCCGTTTCAAAATGAGATTTGAGTTGAGGCTGAATGTGTTTAGGTTTGTGTAAAAATCCATGTTGTATCCTTCTCCGATCTTTCGATCTCTGAATATGTTTCTGATCTCATCAGTGCAGCAACAAGCTACAGACGATTCGCAAATTGCGAACCGTTTCGATCTACTGAAAACAAATCCCGTTGCTATCTAGAAAACTAGAAACGAGAGCTTTGGAATAATCCTCATGCTCTACGAAATTGGTTTCTCGTTTTGAGTACAGGCTGCCGGTGTTAGTCATAAACCCGATCGCGTCGATCTTGAGATCTCTCAGCGCTAGACGTAAGACAGCGCCGGGTTCAATCTCCCGTTTCCAGAGCACAACGTTTTTCTCATTTTGGGATTTAGTAACTTGAATCATTCCGATCTCTAGATCTTCTGAGATGGTACAAGTGATTCTCAAATTGGGACGCCGTGATCTCACTACGTCCTCAGCGAGTGAAAGCATCGAAGCGATCCGGTTGAAATCGTAGATCGAAAAGATCGGTGAATGGGTTCTTTCCATGTTTACAAATTTCTCATTTTGAGAAACCCATTTTCTGCTCAAGTTCATTCTAAGTGTTTTGTGTTTCATGTTGTATCCTTCTCCGATCTTTCGATCTCTGGTTTGTTTCTGATCTCATCAGTGCAGCATCAAGCTACAGACGATTCGCAAATTGCGAACCGTTTCGATCTTAGATTTCGCCGATTGCTTTTCGGTATCGTAGATCATCAGACTCATTTCCCATTTCCATTTCAAACGCGAAACCATTTTCACATATGTGGCAATCCCGGTTTAACATCGATGCACCTTTGTAGCTCCCGTTGCACTTGTCGCAAATTGCGAATTCGCTTTCTGGCATATTTGTTAGGAACTCGAACGCGTCAGAGAAAAGCCCGAACCGCTCTACGTTTCGCAGTGAATAGCCTTGCTCTACTTTGATCACGTTAAAATATTTATGCTCTACACGGTCAGAAGTTGTCTGAGTTTGCGACTCAATGAAGTAGAATCGATTGATGATCTCAGTCTCAATTTGAGACGACCATGACTTGTTAGGTTCAAAGAAACCGATATTCTCTAGGACGATATCGCGAAATTTGAAATCAAAAGATTCAATGCATTCGATGTAGTGATCCATGTCGCATTCTGAGACACCGGATTCTCTCAGTACATCCGCCAAGCCTTGAGCAGTTTTTGCTCTGTAGGCTTCCAGCCCTTTGTTTCTTTTCTCTTCACACTCTGCCTCAATTTGAGACGTGGTTTTCTCATGTCTCAGGCTTCCCTCTGAGAGTAGAGCTTCTGCTACCCAGGTGATGGCGACCATCTCAGCATTTTCTGGAATCTCAATTCGAGACAAATCGCGGCACTGAGCATCATGCTCCGCTCTAACTCGTCCCATACTGGGAATGATCCAGCGAGCTATACCGTTCCTGATGGTTTGACAAAACGCGTAATCGTTACGGGCAAAGATGTTTAAACTGTTTTGATACCAAGAATTCTCATTCTCAATTTGAGATTTTTGGTAACCGTGGATCGTCACGTCGTAGACGTCGCCGCCTAGCGGGTCGATATCGTTTCGATGAGAGAAGTATTTTTCCTCTGCCTCAAATTGAAACGTCAGACAATTGTGATCAAGCTCATTCTCAAATTGAGAAATTCTTTCCTCATCAAGATCTGTCATGTTGTCAAAATCACCGTTGACTAGGTAGCTCATATAGTGAGCAGGGATCACGAACGTTCCAACCAATTCTAATTTTCTGTTACTCATTTTTTGTCCTTCTGTTTTCATTTTGGGATTTTGGTTTTCTGTTTTCATTTTGAGAATCATACCGCTAGAGCCAGAAGCCATAGGCAGCAAGCGATCGCAGAAACCAGATCGGCTTTTGCTCGTTTCAATTTGAGATTTTTGTAGAGTGTATTTCTTGGGTGGTTCATGTTGTATCCTTCTCCGATCTTGCGATCTCTAGATTTAAAATTTCTGATCTCATCAGTGCAGGAATTACCTACAGACGATCCCAAAATGGGACCGTTTCGATCTTAGCTGTTTCGGTTTGCGAGCGCGGTATCCAGTAGTGATTTCCTATAGGCTGCGTGTTTCAATCTTTGGGGCTCCGAATGTTTTTCCCAAAAAATGTCGGCAACTGTTATGTCTCCGTGCTCTCTGGTGAATCCCATTTTGGCAAAACTTGCCGCGTGAGATTTCATTTCTTTGAGTGTTACTTCACTGTCGATCCAGCAACTCACACCACCGATCACGATATGCAAATCCCATTTTGTTTTTGGTCCTACGTCGTAGGTTCTGGTGTTCTTTTCAATCACGAATTTTACGATCGTCAAATCGTCGTTGATCCTGGTTGCAACGCCTGCCTCATAAACGGATTTTCTGATCTTGCTTGCTGTCCAATTTGTTACTAATGATTTCATGTAGTTTCCTTCTCCGATCTTGCGATCTCTGGTGTGATTTTGTTTCTTAATTTATGTCTACATTATCGCACATCCTGTCACTTACCGCCAAATACTTTCGAGGGGAATCGTAAGCCCTTGAAATCGTTAGGGAATCAGGGTAGTGAATTCGCAAAATGAGACGGCGATTTGTGGCCTATGGCCCAAACCTTGCAAGAGACCCAAAATCTAGAACGCCGCAGAGCTTGATCCTATGCGGGTTTACGGGATTCAGTCTTCTAAGTATCTGTAATCATTGGGCATTCTTGCTCAATAGAAAACGAGTCCTGATTCTGTGTATCGTTTTGAGAATTTTCTCGTGTATCGTTTTGAGATTTCGCGATCTTCAAAAGCCTATACGGTGCTGACTTTCCGATACCACGAAACAACTCGAAACCCTCTGCCTCAATTCGAGATAAATAGCGCGTGATTGTACGCGTAGAATACCCGGTAAATGTGGCTAGATCTTTGATGGTTGCGGATCTCGTTTTGAGAATTTCTGTGATCACAGAAACGGCTTCATGGTCGATGGTTTTTCTAGGCATTTTTATTTCATCCTCCCGACATGCCAGAGCCCGATACCTACCGCATCCACCACGTTGTGGTGTAGCGATTTGGGGCACAGGCAACTGTCTAAAATTTCTTTCTCTGATTCGTTTAACGTTCGCCAGATTCTCTTCTGGTGTATCGTTTTGGGAACTGATTTTTTCCACTGGCTAGGAGTTACTAGCTTAGTGAATTTTGCGCTGACCTTTGCAACGATAGCACCGACAGCGGCAGATAGTTTCATCAGGTCATTGGGCCTCACATTTGTTACCGGGTAGATCCGAGGATCTTCGATTATCAATTTGAGATCGTCAGGGTTTTCACAACTGAATTCGGGTACGTGGTTTGCTGTGTCGATCCAGTCGTCACCTCGAAAGACTCCGCACCTAATCAGAACAGGCTTTTCTTCTGTGTCCGATTCTGCGAATACCGCAAATCCTGAGCACTTCGTTCCTGGGTCAATGCTTACAATCAATGCAGTGTACCCCCGCCATCATCAGTAGTAGGATCCTCGTCTGTCTTTTTGATTAGCTCGATGACAGCTCTAAGCAGAGTTTCGTTTTCATGCACTGCCTCAAAAAGAGATTCGGCTGCTAGCGTAGAATGCCCGGTGATTACTCCGAGAAAACTGAGCATGATCACTTGAGGATCTACACCGTAGGATTTTTCCTCTTCTACTAGCGAAGCAAACAACCATCCCAAACTGAGAATCGTAGCCCCCGCTACAAGGTTGTACCCGTTATCCTCTTTAGCTAGTCGCTCAAAGATATCACACATTTCTGAATTGATGCGATTTGAGATCGCTTGCATTTCAGCTTTTAATTTCTCATCATCCTGGTTGCTCACTCTCTATCCCTCCCATAGAATTAGTTCCCCGTTCTCATTTCGAGACTCATCAGCCCCCTTGTACCATCGATCCATTAAAGCGATCGACGTTTGGATTTTAACATCCGGTGTATAGACCTGCATCGATTCGCGCATAGTGCTAGAGAGTTCCTCTGCTGCTTTGGCTGCGTCTCGTTTTGGGACTTCCGCTATTATCTCATCATGAATAAACATGATCGGTCTAGTACCATAGAGATCGCTGGCTCTATCGTTGTAGCATTTTCGTGCAACGTGGTAGAGCGCTGACTTCGCGCCATCAGCGGCAAGCCCTTGAAAATAACTATTGCAGGCGCTCGTGAATCTGATCCCACCTCTGTGTCGATTTGAGACAAACTGTTTCAGGGTCTTCTCTGGTGTCTTGGTTATGCTAGAGATATGATCGAAATATTTTCTCATCTCAGGCCAAGCCTCGAACCAGTCTCTACGTAGATTCTCAGATTGAGACAGAGACAGTTTGACACCATAGCCAGCGGCGTAAGTTCTGAAAGCATCAGCACCCATACCACCGGGGTATCCAAAGTTAGCGGCTTTAGCTAGCTGTCTCATTTCGCGAATCTTGTTATCGCCTGTACCCATTCTCTCTTGAGCTTGCTTGTAGTCTATGTCTGACATTTGCGCGGCTAGTTTTAAATGGGGATCGATTCCGTCATTGATAGCGGTGGCTAAGTTTGATCCTCCGAATAACCAGATACAGACTTGAGCCAGCGTACACATTTCTAGAGCTGTGTAATCGCAGGCAGCAAAATAAAATCCTGGTCTCGGAATGAAACACTCTCTCAGACCTTGTGCTCTGTGAGGATTTTGCAAATTGGGACCTCTGCAAGATGTCCTGCCGGTCTCTACTAAAACGTTGTAGTAAGGCTGGATCGGTTTTGTCATTCCCAATTTGAGATGTTTCATCCAGGTTGAGTTGAGCTTCTCTGCTGCTTTGAATTCCTTAAGAGAATCTAAACCAGGATGATCGCATTTGATTAGCGTTTGATCGTCTGTCTTGATTGATCCTTTGTCCGTTCGCGGGGTCTTAGTCCCTAAGCAATTCTCAATTTCGGATCGTATCTTCTTTAGATTCTTAGTTCCATTAGGATGCAGCAACCCGTGAGACTTCATTCTCTCTTTGGCCGTTGCCATCGTATCAACGATTGAGGATTCGAGATTCTCAACATGAGATGGATCCGTTATTACTCCACGACACGACATCAGGTGAAGAGCGAAAGCTGCTCTAGACTGTGCCGCAGAATCGGACAGAACAGATTCTCCCCTGTAACCGGTGGACAAGTGCTCGAACTTCTTCGCTGTTTCGTTTTGTCGCATGTAGATCTGGTGCGTTATCTGAGCATCCATCCGGCTGTAGTCTTTAGCGCCTTCTGGCCAATCGCAAATTGGGATATCTGTAAGCTCCGCGTATCTCAAACGCCAGTCGTCTTTCTCTAACTCGATACCCAATTCTCGTTTTGAGATTGACGCTAGAGAGTATTCGCGACGGTGCTTCTTATTTTCAGGATCTCTGTATACCCCTCTATAGCATCCCCTGGCTATATCTAGGAGCTGTTCTCTGATCTGAGTGTCCTCTATTCGTCCCTCGTTATACGCTGCGAAAATAGCTGGTATCAATTTGAGATCGTTCTGAGCGAGCACCGCCATATCAAAAGCGATATTGTGACCAACGATTTTTATGTGGCTGCTCTTTAAAAGGTTCTCGATTTGAGATTCAATTTCGGTGCGGTGGAGCAGCCCTGTTTTTTCTCCGTCGCAATATGAAACACACACTAGGACCGGCGCAAGTTTGCCGGGTTCAATGAGATGGGTCTCAGTATCAATTGCACAAACCTGTAAATCTGCCTGCCTCATATCAGGAACCGCTTTCTGAAAATGTTAGGAGAAGGATAGAGATCAGGGGAGGTAGTGGAGACCATCCCCCGATCTCAAATTGAGAATGCTTAAGCAGCGATTGCGCGATAGCGTACAATCGTGAACTCTTTTCCAGACTTCTGCGCTACTTTGGCGAAAGCTTTAGCGGTTACAACTTCGCCTACTAGCGGCTGCTCAACGCTTGTGCATTGTGCTACCACATCCTCTGTAATCTCGTGCGGCTTGCAATTGTTTGCAGCTACAAGAAAGTTTTGAACGTCCTCTAAAAAGTATTTCTCGAACTTGCTTCGCATAGTCATCCAGGTAACGATCGTGCCTGCATCGATTTCTGAATTGTCCGATTTTAGGACTTCAAAATCTACGACAAAGTACGGGCTACCGTGACCTTGATCGGCTTTGCCATCTCGAACGCTGGCTACTTCTAGCTCATAGTTTCCGGGAGTGATCCATACAGTCTCTTTTTGAGAACTGTTATTTCTGCTTGGCTCTACTTGATCAATATTTGCATAGATAGACATTTTAAATTCCTTTTGGTTTTGTGTTTTTACTTAGCATTATGCTTCGCTTTGTGTGCCTCGTTTTGAACTCTCTATTATGTTCGCATACGATAGCTTTTGTTTTGATCCTAACGTCGTCTCAATATAGGACGAATCGCTTAGAGCCTGATTAAACGCGGCTCTCAGCTCTTTGGTATGTGTTAGGACTTGAAATTTTACCTCATCTGATTTTTGTCCTGGACGGTGGAGACGACCTAGCAATTGTTCCCAAGTCGCCCCCGATCCGGGAGGTGTCAAAACGAGACTCTCAGAATAAGCTTGAAGATTCTTACCCGTTCCATGAGCACGTATGGACACAATAGCATCACCAGACTTTGTGTCAATATGAGACAGTAGTTTTTTCGTGTCATTCTTACCTGCACCGTAGTACGGGAGGCCATAGATGATCGCCGCTCTCTGAGCTATCGCTATGTTGTCCACCCATATCAGGCGCGGTTGATTCAGGCTTGTTCTCGATTTGAGACTCTCAAGCATCTGATCGCAGAACCAAACAGGATAGGTCTCAGGGGGGTCTATCTCTGCTTTCAGTGTTTTCCAATTATGGAATATGTCAGCGTCTCGTTTTAGGATTCCTGATGCATACGCGTTCCAAACTAAAAGCTCTGTGTCTGTTTGTTCTCTGCGTGATTCTTGGCGTACTAGCTGTCGCCATTCTGATCTAGCTCTAAGCCAATTCTCTTTTTGAGATTCGGTGATAGACGGGTTCCATTTCCATCGATAGTAGAAACCAAATGAAAGCTCTCTGGCTTTGCGGTAGTAATCTAGAGAATCGGAAACGTCCTCGCCTGCTGGCGTGATCCAGTCGTCTCGTAATACCTGCAAAGCGTTCTGTATTTTTTGCGGTACGGGGGGCTCTATCTTTTCAATAATCAAACTGGTGCCTAGCTCAGATTCTTTTGTGGCTAGGACTCCGGGCGTTTCTATTAATCGATTACGGTATCCGTCTCTCGGAGTTTCATTTTGAGAACACAATAATCGCAATGCTCCTGGTGCTGTTCTCATTTCGGGACGAACGTTTTCATCTAGCGCGTTTGCCCAGTCTGACATCTCGTTCCATTGTAGAGGTAGCGGGCAACCGTTAGGTAGAGCCAGCTTTATTAAATGCCAGTATTCTCGAATTGATTTTTTAGTTACGGTGCCCGACATTGCGACAAACCTAGTGTCAGGATTTTGACGCATATACCGCAGGAAACGTTTTGTACGTGCAGCTTTGGACGATTTAAAATAATGAGCCTCATCGCAGATTATTAAATCCGGGTTGAGTTCCTTAAATAAATGCTGTCCTTTTTTGGTACTGAGAGATCCATAAGAAATGATTCTGCTACCGTCGCAGAATGAGATTGGGATCTGCCAATGCTCTGACAATTCGCGACAGTATTTTGACACCGTAATATCTCGGAGCTGTGCCGGTACTATCAGCAACGGTCTCTGACTCCCCAACATATGCGGAGCAAGTAAACTGATCAGAGTCTTTCCATGACCTACCCCTATCGGCGCGAACAATCCTCTGTGAAGTCCGATCTCTGTTAATGCACATGCTTGTACCATTCTGAGACTCATCGTTCCTGATGGCGTTTTAAGAGCTTCTGAGAGATTGTCGATTTGAGACAGGTATGCTGTCGTCCAGTCTCGTCTGGGTAGCTGTTCGATTCTGCGAAAATCTTTTGTCCTAAAGACAGCTCTCATTTTGAGACTCCTAAAGAGCACTGCACCCTGAACGCGTTGTCGGAGTTGCGGGTGCAGTGCTAGGCAAACCACAAAAATATTATTGTGGCCCGCTTCTAATTTCTACAGCTAGACAGAAGCCCGTGACGAAGACACGCCGCCCGGTTAATGACACCAGCGCGAACGTGCCCCCGTCTAGAATCTCAATTTGAGAAAACCTACCCCGAATCATTTCTGTACCAAGAGCCGTTGCGCAGGCTACTTCGTAGGATACTTTCTTCTCAATTTGGGATGCGGGGGTTATGCATCCGTAACAGATCAAAAGTAGAAACACACAGAGCAGGTTTTTCATTTTGAGAATCCCTCTATTTCTTACTGATTGTTTTTCGTGGGCGCTTTGCATTGCCTTGAGTGATAGCTACAGAAGATCGCTCTCGCTGGATACGATCGATGATCGCTGTCACTTGCTCAAGCAGAGCTGGCGTTCTACCTTTGATCCCTAACATGTCGCGGGCCATCGTAGACGCCGCCGGTAAATTTCGATGTAGCTTGATCCCTTTGGTTTGAAGATCTAAACCTTGCTGCAATGCTAGAAGCCGCATGAAATCGATCCCCGATCCGGTAGCCTCATAAGCTCCGCCAGGATTCAGGATTGTATCCCGATAGACATCAGCGCCGTTTAGATCTAGCAAATAACCGTGACTAGGTTTCTTCGCTTTTGCCGCTGGCTTCTTCTCAATTTGAGATTTCTTAGCCGCTGGTTTTTTCTTAGCTGGTTTTTTCTTCACTGATTTTTTCATAATCTTTCCCTCTCTCAATTTGAGATTTTATTTAAACGCTCTTACGATTTCAGACGCGGCTGAGACTAATTCCTCTAGGCAATCTGACGCCATCAAGTTGGTGGAGTCTATGACGTAGTTTCCCGTTATGGGATTTTGATTTAGTGCTTTGCGTACAGACATAGAGAAAGCTGCTTTACCTTGCCCATAAGGAATCATTCGGTAGTGTTCTACCTCGTGCTTATCAGCACACTCATTCGCAATTTGCGAAAGCTTCTCTGTAAGATCGCTGTACTCTTTAGGAGCGCAATCAATGTACAGGATGTAACCTTTAGCACTCTGAGTTTGTTTTGGCTTGCTTCGCTTTACTACCTTTGGAACCTCTACGATCAGCTCTGCCGGTGCATCGCATTTCTCAGTCATCTCATTTTGAGATACTGGTTTCTCCATCTTCTCTGTGATGTCGTCTACAGCTTCAGACATATCAGACAGGATTTTTTGGATCTTAGGGTTCACTTTTGATTTGGTTTTAGATCCTTTAGGTCGACCGCGTTTCTTCTTTTGAGGCGCCGGTTTAATCGGTTCCGATTCTGCGACAACCTCTGGCGGGTTAATGCTTAGGGCCTCTGCCGGGATTACCTCCTTCTCATTTTGAGATTTTACTGTTTTGGTTTTTTGTTTTTCTTTTAATCTTTCAAGTAACGAACTCATAGAATCTTTCTCCATGTTTTGTTTTGAGAAATCGTAAACCGGTTTCTCGCTCTCACATTTATTCCTAAAAGGACACCCACCAAAAGCACCGCACGCGCTATAGTTGGGCTCCACTTCCAAAGCACTCTCGACAGTGTTCTTTAGCTTAACGAGCTTCTCTGCTTTCTCTGCTAGAGGAAAGTAAGTTCGCTCAAGCTGAACTCTGCTTGTCTCAATTTGAACTCTCCTAGCTTGAGGCTTTCCTCTCGTTAGGTAGTAAATCCAAATCAATTTAAATTTATCTGTCAGTCCCAAATTGCGATCGGTCGCATGGGCCATCCCGTAAAGTACGCCTTGATAATCTGTGACCAGTTCCTCTGGTGTCAGGGCGTATCTAAAGTTGGATGTCGTTTTGTGATCGCCTATAAAATCATCGCCAGTGAAATCCACGATCCCGTGAAACGTCACGTCGTCATTGAATCTCAAATTGAAATTCTTCTCCACACCGGTTACCAATTTGCGATCGGGCAGGAGGTGAATCCCGGAAGCGAAAATCTTACCGGGTTTCGTGCTCAAGTCTGGGACCGTTCCCAAATTGAGATAGTCTTCAGCTACAGTGTGTACGTTTGTTCCTAGCGTCGTGGCTGCTGTCGGTGGGGATCGCTGTCCCTCGATTTTATTGAAAGCCCACTTGCGAATACATCCTGTCTCAGAATGAAACGCTGTCTTCAATTGAGACGGGCTGATCTTGAAATCACTCATCCTGCTACCTCTAATCTAGGGCCAACCTTGATACGACTCTCGAAGTCGTCAGATATTTCTGGCCGGTACTTGTGAACCCACGACTGGAGATTGATAGGAATCACCTCGTGTAAAACTCTCTTAGTCTTCTGTCCTATTTCGCGAACTCGTTTTCTCTCTGCTTTGTTCTTCTTAACGCTGATGCTAGATAGAGCCTTGCCGATATCCTTGAGATCGAGAATCCTATATTGAGACAGGTAAGAATCCCAAGCTTGCTGGATTGCATACGCCGCAATCTCTATCGTCCCAGATTGAGAATCGTAGCGATGCAAGTTGTTCAACTGCTGGTGGTTGTCTAGTGACGCTGGGTTCATGATCCAGTTCACGATCCACTCACAGATCAAGCTGGTGCTGTCGTTATCCACTACCAGGGAAACGATGTTCTCATCTACTGCACCTTCTACCAGGAATCGATCGCCGCTCTCTACTTTCCTATTTTGAGAAAGCCATAGCGCGTGCTCTGGGATCTTCTTACTCATCCACATATTCTGATCACCACGTTTTACCATTGCAACCATGAAAGCTCTGGCCGAGTCGTCAGCTTCTATTTTGAGAAACCGTTTCGCGATCGCTTCTGTCGACTCGCTGGTGTGAGTTCCTTTGAACTGTAGAACGTTATCCTCGTTTGTGGTGATGATTAAACGGATAGCACCATTGAGCTGCGTTACTGGTAGATACTTTCTATTAAGCTCTCTGCTCTGTGTCGCAATTAGAGATCGGAGCTTCTCGCTCATCTGCTCGTCTCGCATTGAGATCCCCTCATCAGCTACGATTAAAGGCATTTTAGAAAGTGTACCGTTGAAAGCTCCAGTCGCATTTTGCAAATTGGTTGGTACGCCTGCTTCCCATAGCGATGCTAGACCGTAGCAGAGTAGAGACTTTCCGACACCTTGAGATCCTTGCAGGACTAGAGCGCAGCAAACGCGATCTAGTTTTACTATGCAGGAAACCCAGTCTAAAAGCTTATCTGATAGATCTCCGCCTAGCGCGGTTAGCCAGTCGTGAATCTCTGCGTGATACTCTGGTTTCAAATTGAGACGACGACGAGCAGTAGCTTCTGTGAATACTTTTGTTCTCGGATTGAATGTAGAATATGGAGCGCTGATGTCTGCCTCTATTCTCTTTGCTACCTGTCCATACTGCGTTCGCAATTTGCTAATCTTCTTAGGCGACGGGATACCGTTTTGGCTTACGGTGTCTAGCTGCACACGAGATCCAAACGGGCAAAGGTATTCTCTCACGGCTTCGCTGGCGTCGTCCTTACCAAATGGCCCCTCGAATCCTGCTTGAGTCATAAAGAAATTCGCGGATCCACAATAGACGATTTTCATTTTCTCGATTTGAGGCGCCGATACGTTATGCATCGCTGACATCTCAGAGATTTCCTCATCAGAATAGTCATGACATTGACCATCGATTCTGATGTTGCTGTTTGTTCGTTCTCGATTTGAGATTCTCTGCTGATCTTTCTGCTGCTTCTCTGCTGCAATGTTTTCCTGCTTGCGTCGAATCTTGTTTCTCATTTCGAGAACAGCAGCATCTACCCCGATCTCAAATTGACGAATCTGATAGAGAGCTTCTAAACTATCTCTGAATAACTCTGCTGCTTGTTTTGTGTCTACATTTGGCCAGCACTCTGCAACGTGACACGCCATAAGAAACATAACGTTATCTCTCGTCTGATCTGTGACGAATGGAGATCCATCAGCTACACGATCCAAGTAGATAGACATCTTTCGTTTGTGCTCTGTAGAAGATCGAGCCAGTTTCTTAGACTCTTTTCTCAAATCCGATTTTGAGATTTCCATACTGGCGGGGAACTCTTGAGCTGCTGCGCTTTCCTGCTTTGAAATCTCAGGTAGATCGGAAAGCTCTACGAACTTGCCAGCGTTATGGATAGCGAACGATTCTGACTTTCTCGAATCAGGGCAGGAATAAATGTAATAGGGCTGACTGATCTTTCTAACGCCCTTGTCATTCTCGCCACCGATCATCGTGTCAAATTGAGACTGGACTCTTTTGTATTCTGATGCAGGTAGACGCTCAGCAAAGGGTAGAACGATTCTCACCTTATTGTTTGCGCTATCGTCTAAGGTCGGCGACTTGTGATTGAATGAAGTGTAGAGGATAAACTCAAATTGAGACAGGCTATCCACGACAGCTTCTAGAGTCGAATCAGAAACACAATCCACATCAAGCGCCATTGCATCGAAATACTCAACGTGGATATCCTTTCGAGTTTCTCCTTCTGGGATAAATCCGAAAACATAATTCACTGTATCTTTTTGGGATGTCGTTCTGTGAGTCGTCAGAAGCTTGGCCCATTTAGACCACGTTCTCGATTTGGGATCTGATCTAAGGACGCCCTTAGCACTGTTAAATTTTGAAAAGGATAGGACGCGATCGATCGCGTGAATAGACTGCTGACTGTCACTCATAGAAACCCCACTTTAAGAATAGTCGTATTTTTGATTGTCTCATATTGAGACACCGCCCGGTAGTTTCATATCAGCGCATAGAGTAGCAGTAAATAGCTAATCTCAAAAAGAGACGTTTTTTCATTATGAGAAGTACCCCCGCAATCTCAAAGGGGGGCATCAAGGGGTCCACGTATTTTATTTAATGATTACGATGGGTTGCACCTACTGTACCCTCTATCTCCCCCTATAATAGAATATTAATAAGTAGAGGAGGTATGTACAGTAAGGTAAATAAAAGAAAATAGAATATCAGAATGAGAAAGAGATAAAGAGAAGGTTTCAAGGTGGGGGGGCAGGGGTCAGGGGGGCCAAATCGTCTCATTTTGAATCGTAATGATAGGATATAGAAGTAACTAGGGACTCTTGGAGCAACGTCTTTACGTGCATCAATTTACAGTCGATCTCAAATTGAGGATTTAATATACCATCATCATTTAATTTATCATTTAAACACTTTCGCATTTCAAGAATTGATTTATTAGTCTCTAAAAGCATCCGGTAATTACCATCAGAGAAATCGAAATCTCTGGAATCCAAAACAGACAGCAAATAATCGATCTGACCAACCAGAAAAGAATCATCGTCTGTCTCAATATGAATCTTGATAGATAGCTTGCTGAGACGATCTGCTATCTCACCAGTAGGTGTTGAGGTGTCGATAGGATGATACACACCAGGATCCCCCTGCCGCATTTTGCGATTTATTTTCTGCACCGTGTTTTTCAGCAACCGGATCTTCTCCATTAGGAACCCCAAAATCTGCCTCCCCGTAATCAATCATACCACAATCTCAATTTGAAACTCAGAGAACTTGTAAAACCGTATCTGAATTGTTAAAGTTACTTATGACTCAAAATGACATAGAGGCAAGTTTTGATATGGTAGATGAGATGTTTTCTAATATGTGCAAGAGTTCCGGTCTCTCTGATGATCAGGGAGTCTATGTTTTGAAAGAGGTCAGTCTCATTTTGGGAGTGTCCCTATCTACAGTCCGTAGGTGGAGCGATTCAGGAACTCTAAGATCTTGGCTGCTCGGACCTCGCAAGCGCGTCGTGGCTATTCAAGAGATCAAACGTTATTTGAAGGAGCAGACAGCCAATGTTGCAAATTGAGACGATAGAAGTTTCTGAGCTGGTCTCAGATCCGGCAAACGTTAGAAAGCACGACAACAGAAACCTAGAAGCCATCAAAGGTAGCCTTCTCAGATTCGGGCAGCAGAAACCTATCGTGATAAACGCTAAAGGTGTGGTGATAGCTGGCAACGGTACGTTGAATGCAGCACGGTCTCTAGGATGGTCTCAAATTGACATTGTGAGAACAGAGCTAAAAGGATCAGAGTCAGCAGCTTTTGCAATCGCAGATAATAGAACAGCGGAATTAGCAGAATGGGATCAGGATGCTCTGATCGATACCCTGTCAGCTTTAGCCAATGACGATGAGACATTGATAGAGGCTGCCGGGTTTAACCATGAAGAGCTTGAGACGATGCTTCACGATCTGACTCAATCCGAGAATAAGGCACTGAACGCTGGAGAGATCCCAGAGCAACCCGTAGATCCTCAAACGAAACTGGGTGACGTTTACGAACTTGGCAAACATAGACTGATTTGTGGCGACGCTACAGATCCAGAAGCTATGGAAAAACTGATGTCCCAGAAACGGGCAGACATTTGTTTTACCTCCCCGCCGTATAACGTTTCTGGAAATGCGGCACTCGATGGAAACACGAATCTTGCCAACTCAAAGTACGGCACAAGCTCAGACGATTTAGACGATAGCGGTTTTTTGAAGCTGCTTTGTGGATTCACGAATCTCGTTTTGGAGCACTCAGATTTTGCTTTTGTGAATATCCAGTCTCTAGCCCCAAACAAAACCGTTTTGATCGATTACCTGCACCGGTTCAAGAATAGATACGCCGATACAGCGATCTGGGCAAAGACCCACACAGCACCGGCTATGGCTGAGAAGGTGATGAATTCTCAATTTGAATACATCCACATTTTCTCAAATAAGGAAAACCCTAGCCGAGCAATTGGCACCCGTAAGTTTAGAGGCACTGTCTCGAACATCTATAACGGATCGCCTCAAATGAGGAACGAATTCTCTAAAGTACACGGTGCTACATTTCCTGTAGAGTTCGCAAAATGGGGCATCGAGACTTTTACTAGCCCTGGGAACATCGTGCTTGATCCATTCTGCGGCACCGGAACTTCCATGATTGTAGCAGAACAAACCAGCCGTGTTTGCTACGGGGTAGAACTCAGCCCGATCTATTGCGATGTAATAGTTGAGAGGTGGGAGAAATTCACCCAGAAAAAAGCGGAGCTAGTAGACTGGGAACCAACATAATGAGAACGCAACAAAACCCCGGATTCTGTGATAGAATTAGAAATAACTATTCGCAAAGTGAGAATCAACGTGGCTAGACCCAAAAAAGAAATCGATTATGAGCTGGCATTTCGGCTGGCTAGAATACATTGCACAAATGAAGAGATCGCCTCATGCATAGGCGTTAATGCTACGTACTGGTATGATCTGCTCAAACGTGACAATTTATTATCTGAGGGGTTAGAAAAAGCGCGCGGCGAGGGACGAGCAAGCCTGCGAAGATTGCAGTGGCAAAATGCGACAAGCGGAAATGTCACAATGCAAATTTGGTTAGGAAAACAAATCCTGTCTCAAAATGATATTTCTCGAAATGAGATTACAGGGAAGGATGGCAATGCAATCCAAATCGAAGAGCGAGCAACAGAAGCGAGAGAATTTATCGAAGCTGCAATCCTTCGCGCAGCTGCCGCAAAACGAGATCAAGAATCTCATATCGAGAATGAGCCCGAAACAACTCATTGATCTAAAATGGGACTGGGACTTTTGGGCGCGTCCAGAGCAGGTTGCCCCAAAAGGAGACTGGCGCGTTTGGTTGATTTTGGCCGGTCGTGGTTTTGGCAAAACGAGAACGGGCGCTGAGTACGTGCGTCATCGTGTCAATTTGGGACAAGCTCGAAGAATCGCTTTAGTCGGTAGAACCGCTGCTGATGTTCGAGACGTCATGGTGACGGGTCCGAGCGGGATCCTAAATTGCTACCCACCGGAACAGCGCCCGCTATACGAACCATCGAAGCGCAGGCTCACGTTTCATAATGGGGCAGTCGCACATTGCTACACTTCGGAAAAGCCCGATCAGCTCCGAGGACCACAACACGACCTTTGCTGGGCAGATGAGGCTGCCGCTTGGGCGTATCCTTATGCGACTTGGGATCAGCTTATGTTCGGTCTCAGATTGGGGCAGGATCCTCGTGCTGTCGTCACAACGACACCTAGACCCATCCAGCTTATAAGGGATTTGATGAGCAGTAAAACCACGGCCATCACACGAGGATCGACATTCGCAAATCGAGACAACCTTGCTCCGGTGTTCCTAGATCAGATCATGGAGAAGTATGCGAATTCTAGTTTGGGGCAGCAGGAAATCTATGCTGAGATGCTAGAGGAAATCCCAGGCGCATTATGGGACAGAGCCTTGATAGACTCGCACCGGGTACATCAGCCGCCTGCATCATTTAAGCGGATCGTGGTTGCAGTAGATCCCGCTGTGTCTCATAATGCGAATAGCGATGAGACGGGGATCATCGTGGCTGGTCTAGGTTGCGATAATGATTTCTATATCCTTGAAGATGCTTCGATGAAATCCAGCGTTGATAAATGGGCTCGTGCTGCTATCACGAGATATCAAATGCATAAGGCCGATCGAATCGTTGCGGAGGTAAACCAGGGTGGCGATCTGGTCGATCGCATATTGAAACAGGTAGACCCTTCAGTCAGTCTCAAATTGGTACATGCCTCAAAAGGAAAATGGGTTCGCGCGGAGCCTGTCAGTTCCCGGTATGAACAGGGGCGAGTTCATCACGTCGGAAGATTCAGAGAGCTAGAGGATCAAATGTGTAACTACTCACCAGAGCACTCTACTAGCTCACCTGATAGACTTGACGCCCTGGTGTACGCCATCACGGAACTAGACACGAGATCTCAAATTGAGATTAAGATAGACCCCAACGCAAACGTGAGAAGACAGGAATGGATCTGATGCCGCAATCTGCGAAATCTCAATATGCGAATTCGCAAAATGAAACGGCGCCTCTGCCTGGTTCGCAATATGCGAATTCCCAATCTGAGGCACTGCCTCGAACTGATACAACGTCTCAATCTGCGAATTCCCAATCTGCGAAAAAATCTCAATCTGCGAATTCGCAATATGAGACGCTGCCGCAAAATAGGAATTCGCAATCTGCGAAATCTCAATCTGCGAAAAGATCTCAATCTGCGAATTCGCAATATGAGACGCTGCCGCAAAATAGGAATTCGCAATCTGCGAAATCTCAATCTGCGAAAAGATCTCAATCTGCGAATTCGCATATTGCGAATCTGCCTCGAAATAGGAATTCTCAATTTGAAAACGCGTCTCAAAATGAAAAAACGCTGCCTCAAAATGCGAATTGTCACAATGCGTCAATGCCTCAAAACGAGGCAGAAATTTCTAGCGTTTCGGGCCTGCCTGTCGGAAAGACACCTCGTAAAATTTTTGAAAAAAAATCGAGTGTGTCAAAAAAGGACAAGTTAAAAAAAGAGCAAATAGACGATAAGGACTTTCGCGGGGAAACAAATCGCGAATTGAGAAAGTTAGAGAGCCGTGCCATTTCGCTCTCTGCTGCTGTCCTGGCATATCTTAGAGCAAAATCGAAACGATTAGTCCGAGAAACAATCGGAGAAATAAAAACGGTTGGCAAAGTTCTCAAAGTGAGAAAAGCAAATCTAGAAGGTCTGACACCGGAACAAAAGAAGTTCCTAAGATTGCTGACCTATTTTGGGATTCGCCAGATCACTGATAGCGGTAAAGAATATGCGGGATCTAGCTGGCTAATCAAACCAGAATTCGTTTCTAACTATCTAGAAAATAAGATCCTTTTGATACAGCAGCTCGATTCTCAAATTGAGAAAGAGTTTCGGAAATCGGTCGGCGATGCTTTGGGATCGTGGTTAGAAGAAGATCCTCAACCTACCGTGAATCAAATCTCCCAGAGATTGCGAACGTGGTTGACCGTCCCAAATTCGGACGACTCACCAGCGATGCTCAAGCCTTTAGGGAATCGGTTTACGGTTGAGGGTTTAGGAGCACGAGCGCGAACCATAGCACGTACTGAGATCAACGCTGCTCGGAACTATGGTAGAGTAGAGGCGGGGAAACTAACCGGTAGAAATTACCTGATCTGGATCGCGTCTCAAGATGGGAAATCAGGACAACGACACCACGAAGCTCTAGATGGTCTCATTGTGGAACAAGGCGAATTATTCGAGAACCCTATCACCGGTGCCAAATTGCGATACCCAGGCGATCCTCAAGCCGATAGCAAATTCGGAGTAGCTGGTGAAGTCATAAACTGTAGATGCTCTGTGAGACCCGTCTCAGAAGAGGTAGCAGCACTTTATAGAAAGTAGAGATTGATATGTCCGATAATGAGAAAGTGTCAAAAAAGGACAACACTAAAATCGATGCTCTGGATGTCTTAGGATCATCTGGACTTAACACGAATGGAGGTTTGATAGATGAGGAATGGCTGCCTCAATTAAGGAATGAGAAAGGCCAAAAGATCTACACAGAGATGCGGGATAACGATCCCGTAGTGGGATCGATCCTTTACGCTATCAAAACGCTCGTAAGACAAACCAAGTCATCTATCCAGCCAGCAAACGACAATCCCAAATCGAGACAGTACGCGGAGTACGTAGAGCAGTGCATAGAAGATATGGAAGTGAGCTTTCCTGATTTCCTCTCAGAGGTGCTGTCTTTCCTACCTTTTGGCTGGTCCTATTTTGAGACGCTGTTTAAAGTTCGAGGTGGGTATAACAAAGATCCCAAATTGAGCAGCAAGTTCTCAGATGGCCAAGTAGGTTGGCGTAAGTTCGCTGTAAGATCTCAAGACACTCTTTTCAAATGGGAGTTCGACGATGAGGGAGGATGTCTCGGTATGTGGCAAGTAGCGCCGCCTACCTATGAGCAAGTCTATATCCCGGTTGAGAAGGCGTTGCATTTTCGGACTGAGACACACAAGAACAACCCAGAAGGCCGTTCCATTTTGAGAAACGCGTACCGGTCTTGGTTCTATCTCAAAAGGATACAGGAAATAGAAATCGTCGGTGTAGAACGGGATTTAGCCGGACTGCCGATCATGACTGTACCTGTCGAGCTTTTAGCGGCTAACGCCACGAGCGCCCAGAAAGCAGTCGTGGATGACTTTCGCGATATGATACAGAAGATCCGGCGCGATGAATACGACGGTGTAGTCATCCCGTCCGAAACTGACATCGACGGAAATCCAACCGGTTTCAAATTGAGTCTGCTCAGTTCAGGTGGTCGCAGACCTATGGACGTTGACGGAATCGTAAAGCGATATGAAAGCCGTGTTGCATTATCGGTCTTAGGCGAATTCGTTTTGGTCGGTATGGACGGGCATGGTAGTTTCGCTCTAAGTAGCAACAAGACAGCTCTATTCGCCAAAGCGCTCGGCACTTACCTACAGACCATCGAAGCAGTTTTCAATGATCAAGCGATAGCCGCACTCATGAAACTAAACGGATGGACCGACGCTGAGAACTATCCTGTTTTGAGATTTTCCGATATTGAGACGCCAGATGTCCAAGAGATATCGAGCGCTCTTACGGGTCTCGTGAGTGCCGGAGTAATCACACCTGATAACGAACTAGAAGAATGGGTGAGAGATTTCGCTGGATTGCCTATTTCCGATTCTGCGACTTCAAGAATGCCTGATGTAGATGTCCAAGCAATGATGGACGATGCAGCTCTAGAATCCTATTCTGAGATAGAAGAGAAACCAGAACTAGAGGATGAGGAAAACAGCACCGAAACTGGGTCTGATTCCGATTCTGAGAATGAGGCAATCAGTACCGAAACTGGGTCTGATTCCGATTCTGAGAATGAGTCAGACGGGATATCCACAGAGCAGAGAGCAGCACCTGTCTCTGCTGTGACTCTGAACGGCGCTCAAGTTTCTTCGCTGCTGGAAGTCATTCAGAACGTATCTACAGGGCTTCTGCCTAGAGATTCAGCGCTTCAGATTATCTCCACAGCTTTTAACCTTACTGAGGATAAAGCCAATTCTATTTTGGGATCGGTAGGCCGAGGATTTACACCACAAGTTCAAGAGGACCAAAACGATGACTGATTCAGAACAAGACAACGTTTCGCAAATCGAGAAACCGGCAAAGTGGGATGAGATTTATGAATCGATCCTAGAGGACACCGGAGACAAAGAGAAGGCGGCAGCGATCGCCACGAGCAGAGCGGGATCTCGTTATGGGAAAGCAAAGGACGATCCCAAAACGCCAGCGAAACCTAGCGAACGTCGAGAGGGAAGCGACCAGAACAAACCTGAATCAGCTTCAGGATCTCGTGGTGGTATCAAGCTGTCAGAAGCAAATGTCAAAGGACTAGAGGGCAAACGCGATTCGCATAATGAGAAGTACAAAGGTACTCCGTCAAAGCGTGTCAATTTGGGACAGCTCAAAGCAGTCTTCAGACGCGGTGCTGGCGCGTTCTCTACGTCTCATCGTCCATCAGTCACAAGCCGTGATCAATGGGCGATGGCTAGGGTCAACGCGTTTCTGCATTTAATGGGAACGGGTAAACCTAAAAACGCAAAGTATACTACGGATAACGATTTGCTACCTGCAAGCCATTCACGATCTACTAAGAAATCCCAAATTGAGAAACAAGATTCAATCAGCATAGCTGCTCCTGATGGCTACCACTGGATGAACTATGAGGGAGGACCGGTTCTCATGGTCGGTGATTATCAGCCGCACGAATCAGCATCAGCGGATTTTACTTTTGAGCTGATCACAGAGCATGATCCTGATCGGATTAAAAAGTATGGAACACCGGATCCCGAATTCGGACAGCACGATCCATTGAAGAAACAAGAAACCTATAAGCCACCAAAGGGCGTCCAAGAGGCTGCACGTCGCGGTCTCGAATTGAGACGAGAGCACGGTAGAGGTGGAACTGAGGTAGGAGTAGCTAGAGCACGAAACCTGTCAAATGGCGACAATGTACCTCTAGCTACCATCAGGCGCATGGTTAGCTTTTTTGCTCGTCACGAGGTAGATCTGAAAGCTCCTAAGAACAGCGATCGATCTCATCCTGAATATCCAGGCGCTGGCTTGATCGCCTGGAAACTTTGGGGCGGTTCGGCAGGCAAGACCTGGGCTGACTCAATCTCAGAACGAAACAAGAAATCCTATTCTGAGAAACAGAATCCGAGTGTGATTAACCTGCTGGCTCTGTCTCAAATTAGGCCATCGACTCTAGCTCAGATGGATGAGGCAGATTTGGCTGAGGTTTGGGAATATCTCTCAAACCTGTTTTCTCAATTTAAGACTGACCCAATGATCCGAGGTCGAATCATCGCGGCAGCGTCCAGAGCAGTAGAGGAAATCCAAAGCAGGAAAGTGGTTCTCAAAGCTTCAGAGCTTCACAGAGAATCACAGAGACTCATTGACTCTCACAAGTCTCAGATCGAGGCACTGAATAAAACAGGTGTCCCAATTTGGAATCCGGGTGGATCGGTTGTTTTCGTAGTTTCAGAAGCTAACGAAATCGATAAAGCTCGTGGTGAGTTCCTATCAGGGCCAGACGGTAGAGCGTTTAAGGATCTGTATCTGGATCGTCTCAAATTGCGAAAGAGCGATGTCTGTATTCTAGACGTGTCTCAAATTGACTGGATCGAGAAATCAAACCCGATTGCAGTCATTGCACTAGGCAGAACGTCTAAGAAAGCTCTGGGCGAAATCGCAAATTGCAACTTACCACACCCTAAAGCTGTACGGCGTTTTGGAGACAGCGGCGAGATCAATCGCAAATTGAGATCGATTTCTAAAAACCTGTCGTCTCACATTGAGAATTTAAGTCTTGACGCTATGACCACTTATGACCGATACTTAGAGACAGCAACTAAAAACAGTGTAGACCGATCCGAGATGATTGATAAATCTCGAAACGAAACGGATGCACAAGTTGAAGACATTGAAGCTAGATCCGATTCGCAGATTGAGACGCGTGGTGACAGTGGCCAGATCGATTCTGGAAAGTCTGAAACTCAGGAACTGAAATCGTTGCAGGTGCCGATCTTAAAGGCAGACTCAGAGAAACAAATCGTGTACGGGGTCGTTTTAGATCCATATGTGATTGATGGCCAACAGGATTGGACTTCTCCAAAAGCGATAGAGGACACAGCACATGAGTGGTTGGCGACAAGTCGCATAATAGGATTTGATCATAAAGAGAAGGCTGATGCCTATCCGGTCGAATCTTCGATAATCCCTTACCCAAGTAACGAGGATTATCAAAATGCGATTCAGAACAAACCACACAAAGCTTACAGAATGCCATTCGGTGACGACGTGGTTCATTCTGGTTCATGGGTGCTAGGCACAAAAGTGGCTGATTCAATTTGGGACAAGGTGAAATCGGGCGAGCTAAATGCTTATTCGATTGGCGGTTACGGTAAACGTGAAGAGATGTCCCAGAATGAGATGCCAGAAGTAGAGTTCTTAGAACTCGCAGAGGATCGATAATGCCATTAACGGCTTTAACAGAATTGGAAACCGTAGAGGTGAGCTTAGTTCCCAAGGGCGCTAATCTCAAAAAGCGATTTCCCATAATGAAACGTGACGAGGAAAATTCAATGTCAGATATTCTACACGCAGTCATCGACGCGCAAACTAGCGAAGATTCTCACTTTGAGAATGTAATCAAATCTGCCGAACTCTCAGAAGAGGCAGGCCAAGCAATCAAAGGTGCTATGAAAATCTTAAGCGCCTATGCTGACCAAGTACCAGCAGAACAAGCTTTAGACGTGGTTTCTAGTGGTTTGGGTATTTCTAAGTCTAGCGTCTCAAAAGAGGACGAAGAAGACAAAGACAAAGAGGTCAAAGAGCTGGCGGTTATGATCTCTGAAGCAGAGAAAGAGGACGAAGACGAAAAAGAGTCTGCCTCAAAAGAGGACGAAGAAGACAAAGAGTCTGCTGAGAAAGAGCACGAACCCGGTCACGATAAAGAATCTGCTGAGAAAGAGCACGAACCCGGACACGACAAAGACGACGAAAAAGAGTCTGCCTCAAAAGAGGACGAGGACGAAGACGACGCTAAAAAGATGTATAGCTATGAAGAGAAAGAAGACGACGAAGACGACGAAGACGATAAAAAATCTTCTCTTCAAAAGTCTATGAAGAAGCTTGCTCCTGCTGTACGCGATCAAGTAACTGCTCTTTGGAAATCCCAAAAAGAGGCAGTCGCTAAAGCAGAGAAGCTCGAAAGATCTCTGGCCGTAGAACGTGACGAACGACTCCGGAAAGAGTTTGTAGCTAAGGCTCACAAAGAGTTTCGTTTTGTTCCTGGCAAATCCCCCGATGAAACTGGCTTGATGCTGAAATCGCTACACGCGATGGATTCTCAAATTGCGAAAGACATTGAAGGTATCTTCAAGTCTGTCAGCGCGATGATTGAGAAGGGCAGTCTACTTGATGAAATCGGGTCTAGTATGACTAGCTATGGAGACTCTAGTTCTGCATTCGCAAAATTAGACACCATTGCTAAATCTCAAGTTGAGAAATCAGGTAAGAGTTACGCCCAATCATTTGATGAGGCTATGACAGCGAACCCAGATCTCTATACAGCTTATCTCAACGAACAAGCCAAATAAGAGGAGAATCTCAAAATGGCAATCTCAGAAAATCAAACCTGTATTACTTTGGAAGCTGCTGCGGATCTATCCGGCAAGCAGTACTACTTTGTAGCTGTCGATACTAACGGTAAAGCGGCTCTAACTGGCGACGATGGCAATCCTATCGGCGTTCTCCAAAACAAGCCGACGGCTGGACAAGCTGCAACGATCTGCATCGATGGCGTAACTAAAGTTTACGTTGGAACTGAATCAGGTCTAGGAGCAGGGTACAACGTTGGTTGTGATTCTAATTCAGCGGCTAAAGTTTCGGACACCGGATCTTACCGTCTCGGAGTTTCTCTAGAAGATCCTACCGCTGATGGCGATATCATTTCATTACTGTTCCAGAAAAACGGTAAGCAAGCTTAAATTCGCATTATAGGAGAATCTCAAAATGCCAAATCCAACTCGTAGTGACGTTCATGTAAACGGACCTCTAACCCAAGTCTCCATTGCCCATTTGCAAAATGAGACAAAATTTATCGCAACGCAGTGCTTTCCAAGCATTTCTGTCCCAAAACAGAGCGATCTATTTTTCAAGTATGATGAGGGGGACTTCCTCAGAGCAGAAGCCGCGATTCGCGCTCCTGGTACGGAATCAAAAGGTGCAGGGTACAACCTGACTACCGATTCCTATTCTGCGAATGTCTTTGCTTTGCATAAAGACGTTGCAGATCAGGTTCGTCAAAACGCTGATGCACCATTGAACATGGACAGCGATGCTACCAAGTTTCTGACTCAGCAAATGATGATCAAGCGGGATGCTGACTGGGCCACCAACTTCTTTACAGGTGCAACCTGGACAGGATCAACCACTGGCGGCAACATCACACCTTCTACCAAGTGGGATGCTTCCGGTGCTACTCCGATCGAAGACATCGAGCAGCAAGCTGATTCTATCGAAGCAAAAACTGGGTTCCGCGGTAACACGCTCGTCCTCGGTGTGGATGCGTATAATGCCTTGAAAAACAGTGCTGATGTCGTTGATCGAATTCG
>TARA_R110002020_G_scaffold216496_1_pt1 | contig 24582 bp, 11 predicted proteins | sample TARA_R110002020 | Tara Oceans TARA_R110002020 (sample SAMEA4396489) | marine metagenome | biome: Westerlies Biome; feature: [MES] marine water layer (ENVO:01000295) within the mesopelagic zone...; material: water (ENVO:00002006), including particulate matter (ENVO:01000060) such...
AGCTTCGGTTCCCCCAAAATTCTTATCTTTGTAATATGAAAACAAAACTAGTATACAGGAACGGAAAGGTAATAGAGGTAAAAGAGAAAGATTTGGTAAGGGAACCAAGTCCACAAGTTTTTTCAATAGGAGGTAGATCTGGATTTAAATGGAAAACAGAATCTGCAAATAAAACTTGGATAGAAAATGGAAAAGTAGTAAAAGACAAAAAAGGTAAATCAATACCTAAATAACTAACAGGGAGTATTAACAAAAAAGAAAAAAAATGAAAAAACACATTGTATTAATCAAATCAAGTAGGCCAGACAAGTTTAACTATTGTAAATTTGGTAGTTATAAAGATTCAAAAGGAAGAAACATTTATTTAGTAGATATAAACGATCAAAAGATAGATGGTTTTGAAATGTTTCAAGCTGTATTATCTTTAGATATAAACAACAAACAAGATAACAGAGTTTATGAATTTTTAAAAAACCACCCATTATTACGTGGAAAATTTGTAATTGAAGACTTAAGAGCAAATGAAGAAAAGAACGCCGAAGGCGCTTTAAAGAGTGCAGAAGCAATTACTAAAGCAACAGAACTATCTATGAACGCTATGAAAGATTTAGCTATATTAATGGGCATGAGTTCTGACTTAGATGATATTATGCTTAAAGCTAAAATAATTCAATTCTCTAATAAATCACCAGAAGAATTTTTATCTCTTATAAATGATATGGATCAAGAGTATAGAATATTTTTAAAGAAAGCTGAAAATAAAAAAGTCTTAACTAAGGTTAATGGAGTTTGGAAAAATGGCTCATTAAACATTGGCCTATCAGATGATCAAGCTATTGTTTGGTTAAAAGAAAATGCTGATGTGTATGCTTTACTAAGAAGACAATTAAGAACTGGAAAACCAGCTGAAGAAAAAGAAAAGGTTGTATTTGAAACTGAAGTTCAACCACAAAGTATACCTGCTTCTGCAATAAAACAAATGGAAGAAGAGACTGATACAAAAGGCTGGTTTAATAAGAAAAAATAATAATAATGAATATACAAGAAATGCATTCATGGTTTGATGTTCTCCAAGATAAAGGAGATGCGCCATATTTTACAGTTGCTGAAAAAACGCAATTTTTAAACAGAGCTCAAATAAAATTTATTAACGATGTAATGTTTAATCATTATCTTATTTCAGGTAAACAGCCAGAAGCAAATGCAATTCCGTATAATTCTATGGCCTCTATAAATAGTGCAGAAGACATATTAAGTCCTCTAATTCAAGATTTACAAACATCAGACAGTTGGAGAAAAGCTCATTTTCCAGATGGCGTAGGTAGTGGTAATAGTCAGTATACGCCTACAATAAATCAATACGGACAAATATCTATGTTTCAATTAAATAAATATGTTCAGGGTATGTTAAAAGGCCGTAACGCTGCATCATATAAAGCAGCTACATGGGAAAAAGCACACGTTTTACATATTTTATCTTTATCTTGGTCTGCTTTTGATAATGTTAGTTTTAGATACGTACGAAAAGCAGAATATCAAAAAATGCAATCAAATTCATTTAGAGGGCCTACAATAGAAGATCCTGTATATTTTATACAAAGAGGAGGTGGCGGTACGCAGCATGATAAAGGAGTTATAGAAATACAGCCAAGAAATAGACCAGACGGAGGTAGTATAAGTAATCTTTATGATGCTGCTACATATGTTAATTATGATAGCAGTGGTGCTGGTGACCAATCAAACATGGTTCCAAGTACACGTGTTCCAAGTGGAGGTACTGTTGCTGGATTTTATGGACACAGACTGAAAGTAACTGTAATAAGATCAGCTTTAGAAATGCATTATGATCCGTTAACTTGGACTGAGTCTCCAGTGGGGAATAATTCCAATGTTAGTTGTGAATTACCTTCATGGACACATGATGATATTATGTCTATAGCATTAGAAGATGCTGGAGTTGCAAGTAGAGATGAAGCTTTATTAAAAATGTCAAACGCAAATAAAGGAAATATTGGAGGTCCTAAATATTCAACAGAACGAACGGGACAACAATAAAAAATATAAATTATGAATATAAATGAAATGCATTCTTGGTTTGATATTCTTCAAATGAAAGGACACAATAGAGAATTTACAAGAAGAGAAAAAGATCATTTAATAAATAGAGCTCAAATAAAGTATGCAAATGAAGTTTTGCAAAAAAAATACTTACCATCTGTACAAGCGGGTGAAAAAGCTGAAATGGTATTTTCTTCTGCAGAATCTATTATAGCTGGTCATGATAGTATATCTCCTTTACTTGGGTCGGTAAATGTAACGTCTAATCAAAATGCTATTTTTACTTTTACAAATATAGAAAGTCAAATAAATACTAAACTTATAACAGCTTTAAATTTAAAGCCCACTAGCTTTACATCAAAATTAATGATGATTTTAGGTATTCAGCATACCAATAATGAACCTTGTAGATATTTAAGTCTTCACGATAGAAGAAAAAATAATAATAATATATATAGAAAAGCAACTGAATTTGCTCCTACATATTCAATAGAAGAACATCGTGTAAATGTAGAGCCTAATAGTTTAGGGAATGATAGTTTTACTGTTTTTTATATAAGAGAGCCAGACCCTGTTAAATGGGATTATAAATCTTCATTACGTGTAGATTGTGAATTGCCTGATTTTACTCATGATGAAATTATATCTATTGCTTTAGATGACGCTGGACTTGCTCATAGAGATGACGCTTTAATGCAGTTAAATAAAGCAAATAAAGAAAATTTATCTGAAAATTTTTAAAAATATATGAAAGCACTCTTTTGCTCCCTGCTTCAGAAATAGGCTAAAGCTTTAATTAGTAGAGGCCTATTTTTGTTATGTGATAATAATTAATTAATTTTGTAAAAACCAAACCTGTATGATAACTTTAAATAAAATAGCAGATAATATAGCAGGGCTACTATATCCTAATCCATTAGAATTAGAAGGACAAGCTAGTAATAGACAAATAAAACACTGGATACATTATCATAGAGTAAAATTAATAGAAGATAATATAAATAAAGGAATATCGTCTTTTATTAATTTATATCAAAATTTTAATATTGAAGATGAGTTTCCTAGCACTTATTTTGGAGGGGCTGATATGTATAACGACCCATACGGAAGAGAGTTAGCTAGTAAACAAGATAGAGGAGATTTTAGAAACATAGGAACATCAACACTACACATTCCTGAAATTATTATGCTAGATCGTAATAAAGCAGTAAAAGATGTAACGGCAAGAAGAAGAGTTCACGATGCTAGTAATAATTTAGACGCAGAACGAAGCACTCCAATTCCTGTGTATTATAAAAGTAGGTCAGAAAGACATTATGGTCATTTCAATAAATTTACAAAAAATTCAGAATTATTTTATACTTTAGATAGAAAACGTGAAGAAGGAAACAGTGTTAATAATGGAGGATTAGCTATGTCTTTGTATGGATTACAAGTATATCCAAATAATAGAGGAGATTTAAATACTCCAGGATCAGAAAATATTAAATTTAAATATAATTTTAACATGAATTTAATATTACAAGACCCAACACAAATTAATACAGAACTAAATACAGTAGAGATATTTGATGATAGTAATACTCCATACCCTATACCTGCACAATATGTAAAAGATCTAATAGAAAGAGTTGTACAAATGGAAGGAGCCACAATATTAAAAACAATGGCAAATGAGTAGTAAATATAAACATAAGTATTTTTCAGTAAGAGATATTTTTAAAAAAATAAATGATTCTATATATAAAAATATAAATTATAGTTTATATTACAATATTATAAAAAAGTTTTTTGAAATATTAATAAGAGACATAACACAAAGAGATAGAGTAGTTTTTTTACCTAATCAAATGGGCTATGTGCATTTAGATGAAAAGCCACACAAAAGAGCATTTCATATAAGAACAGATGTAAAAGCGTCAAAAGAAAAAGGAGAATTGGTACAATATAGAATACCAATATTAGATGACTTTTATAAAAAAATAGTATGGGTTAGACCTACAAAATATAGAAATTGTAAAATATTACCTTTAGGGTATTCAAAAAAAATAATAAATAATATTAAATTATGGGAACAGAAATAACAGCTGCATCATTAGTAGTGACAATTACAGAAACATTAGCTTTAGATCATGCAAATGGAGCTGTAAATGATATTGATTTTGCACAAACACACACGCATACCTACGCAAGTATTGCTAACGTATCTAAAAGAGTTATAAAGCTTGCTAATACTAATGAAACAGTTGTTGCTAATTTTGGAGCTACAGAATCTGCAGGAACATTTAAACAGGCAGACGTAAAATATATACGAGTTACAAACTTAGACGGCAGCGATACATTGCAAGTGGGATTAAATGATGGAGCTAGTGATGGGGCTTTTTTAAAGATTGGTCCAGATAGTTCTTTTGTATGGGGAAGCACTACTGCAGGAGATTTAGAAGTAGAGGGTGCTCATACAATAGCAACATTTGATGATATAACTGAATTAGCGGTTAAAGGAACTGCAAATCAACAATTAGAGCTTGTAATAGCGTCAGTATAAAAATACAAATATGCATATAAATATAGACAGAGTATTTACAACAGTTTCAAGAAATTTAGGCTTAGAAGATTTTTCTACTTATACTAATAGCTGGATAGAATGGGCTTATGAAGCAGAAAAACTTATTGGAAGTATGGATACATTTGTGCAAAAAGAAGCCACTTATGACTCTACAGGCGCTAAATCTTCAGGAACAATAACTTTTGCTGCAAATCCAACATCTGGAGATTCCATTACATTAAACGGAACAACGTTATATTTTAAAAATAGTACTAATTGGGGGGAAGCAACAGCTCCTAATGAAATTAAAATAGATAGCACATTAGCGTTAACACTAACAGATACAGCAACAAGCCCTTTTGGTTTATTGCAAAGTCTACAAGGATTTACAGGAGCAAGTACTAGTCCTATGAGTGGGGTTTTATTAGACACATCTGCAGTTTTACATTTTCCTGAAACTTTAGACATAGCTACATATAGTGTAGATTCTTCAACAGGAATATTAACTATTACGGCAAAAGAAATAGGGCCTAAAGGAAATACTTATACATTGTCTTCTGATAATTCAAATGCTAAAGTAAGTGGATTAAAATTAACTGGAGGAAAAGGAATATACAGAAATCAACAATTAGTTTTACCAGAAGATAATATAAAACTTTTAGGCGTAAGATCTGGTAAGGATGATAGTTCTTATGACCATGCAGAATTTATAAAAACAAAGGCTATACATAGAGAAAGAGTAGGGTGGGATTTAGACACTACACAACAAAGAGCCTTTAGATATTATGTAGATGGAAATAGATTAAACATACAACATGATGATATAGATGAAATAACTATTGTTTACTTAGCATACCCAACAGATGCAAGAGGATGGCCTATGGTAAAAGAAGGTCATGAAACAGCTGTAGCTCAATACATAATGTGGCAAATGAAATTAATTGAATTTTATAATGGTAAACTTCAACAATACATTGTAAAAGAATTAGAAAAGAGATGGTATTTTTTATGTGGTAAAGCTAGAGGTGATGATAGTATGCCTACTTCTGAAGAGTTAACACAAATGGGAAAAATATGGAATACTTTAATTCCAGTAAAAAATAACAGAGGACTAGTGGACTTTTAAAAATGGCAGATAAAGAAAAAACAACACCAGGATCGCCTGGAAAAGCGGGAGCCCAAAACTATACACAGCCAGAAGGATTTACACATGGAATGGTTAGTGATGTTGATCCAAGATTTCAATTAAAGGGAAGTTATTCTGACGCACAAAATATTAGACTAACTAATTCTGAAGGAAGTACTTTTACGGCAGAAAACATAGAGGGAAATAGTTTATTTGTTGATTTAGCAACATATCCAATACACTCAGAGGCCCATTCAGGAGGCAGTGAAACAACTAACTACCCAACATTTTTTGACAGAGGTCCAAATGCACCTTATGCTGCGGCTCCTGTAAATGAATCATATTCAGTAAGCAATTTACATTTAGGAAATAGAGCCTCAATAGTAGGTCACACTTCTTTTTCTAGTCAGTTAATATTAATAATTGTTGCAAGATTTGAATGGGTTCAAAATTATGACTTTAACGCTCCAGAAAAAGACGAGGTAGATAGAACTATTTTTTTAAAAGTAGATTTTGATAGTAATTTTGCAGTTACAAAAGTTACAGATTTAAGAGTGTGTTACAATACTGAAGGTTATAATTATCCTAATTTAAATATGGAGCTAGACGTTCCAGTTAGAGTTGAGTCTATTATAGAAAATGAAAATACTGTAAGGATATATTGGACGGACAATAAAAATCCATTAAGAACTTTAAATATAGGACAACAAGATAAGTTAAATTTGAGTATTGACTCTTTAGATATAAGCCCTTTAATGAGTCCTTCTCAGCCAACACTAAATAAAACATTACATGGTTCTTTGCCAGTTGGTAATTATCAATATACATATAAGTATATATCAGAAAATGGAGGTGAGACTACTTTTTCTCCACTAAGTAATTTGTATCATGTTTCTGATCAAGCATTTGGATCTACATTAACATTTGGAGGTGGACCAAGAGGTAATTTAGGTTCTCAAGGATTTACTATTAATGTAGCAGATATAGATCAAGATTTTACTTACGTGGAATTATATTCTTTATTTTATGAATCTTTAAACAACCCACCAAGAGTTGCAGTTGTAGCTAAAAGAAGAATTTCTGGTTTAACTATGCAGATAGATCATGTAAATTGGAATAATGAAATACCACAAGGATTAGAACAGGTTTTAATAGAACAAAATACCTGGGATGTATGTAAGGATATAGCTATAAAAGACAATATATTATTTGCTGCTAACTTAAGACAAAAAAAGAATTGGATTTCTGAAAAAGAATGGAATGTTAAAGTTTTAAGGTGGTGTATTAGTAGTAATAATAATAGAACATCATTAGCTGCTATGTTAACTACAGACGATAGAGATGTTAAACATTATACTACAAACTCTAGTGGAAATTCTATAGAGGTTAAATCAGGAAATGAAGATACAGGTGGTCATGGGATTGATGAAATGGGATTTCATTGCGGGTATGGACAGAGACTACACCAAAACCATACAAGTGCTAGGCCAAATAGATGGCCAAATGGAAGTTACTCTTGGATACAAGAAACAGGTATCTCTGATAATCCAATGTGGACAACAATTATAGAAAATGTAAGACGTGGTGATACGGCTAACTATGCAACAACAAAAACTGCAATGGAATATAGATTTCTTCCAGACAGAATGACATTAGGTGCAGAAAGTTTTAACTATGCTACTAATAATTTAGGGGGGTGTAGAGTTTCTTTTGGTGTGCAAGAAAGAGCAGCAGACGCAGCTGGAAATGTAGCTTCTAGCCCTTATGTAAGTGCAACAACTACAGGAGAGGATTTTAAAACAGACAATGTGGGTGGCCAGCTTGGTATAGCGCAAGCAGATTATTATAATAATTCAGAAACTACTTTTAAAACATCAATGTCTTTAGGGGGTAGTTATGATCCACATGCAGCAGGTGATAAAAGAGGCTATCAAAGAGGGGAGGTATATAGATTTGGGGTACAAATATATGACTTAAACGGAACTCCTGGAAATGTATTATGGATAGGAGATATTCAAATGCCAGAGCAACATGACGTATTGCGCATGATTGATACTACTGCAGTTGGAGATACAGATAGATTAACTAGTTCTGGCGAAGATTATTATCCCTTTAAACCAACTATAAGTGGAACTGCTTCTACTATAACTGAATTATTAAAGAAAAGCAATAGTTCAACTTTATTTACATCACACCCTTTAGTTAAAGATTTTAGACTTTCTTATTTATATGGACATTCAACACCTAGTGTTGATGTAGAATGGTTTACAGGCAGGCTTAACGATAGCCCAGGAATGATGAATTCTTTTCCAGAATCTCCATATGTAACACACAAAGGAAAAATTCAAGATAATTTACCTGGAACAAATACTAATTTTACTACAAACGGAAGAAGAAAGTCTTTGACTTCTCCAAATATGACTCCATACCTTGATTTAGAATATAATAATTTTGATAACACACAATATGTTTTTGATTTATTTGTAAATTTTGAATTTATAATACCTAGAGGTGTTTGTGATAAAATATCAGGATTTAGAGTGGTAAGAGCAGAAAGAAAAGAAAAAGATAGAAGGATATTACAACAAGGATTACTAAATCAAACGGCTCAATATGGTAGAGCGGATAAAAGTTTAGAGTTTGGTTATGGAGAAACTAATTTAAGTCGTGAAGATAATAATGGTTTTGATAATGATCCAGTTTTTGTAAATCAATATAATGATCCTACGTTAACTCCATCTTCATCTGTAATAGACCCAACAATAACAGAACAGCCAGAATATAATACTTATCTAAATGGATATTTAGGTTTAGCAGAAAATTCGCATTATGTTTATCATAAAGATAGTTCTAGCGGAAAAGCAACTTTGGGGGGTAATACTGCTGGTGATTTATATTATTGGCAAGAAATGATGGATCAAAAAAGATATAATAAAAATACGAATGGCACACCCTTTATTAATTCCGTTCCTATGCAATGGAGTAACTCAGTAGGAAAATATATGGCTGGAGGTCACTTGGGAAATCTTAATAGAAAATCAGCATATTTTGGTTCTTATGATAAAAGAATGGTAAGAAATCAAGCAGAAGGAGGAACAGCAGGGGCTTTCTCAAACAGAGAAGCGCAAAGAGCAGCGCATATAAGCGGGAGCGTATATACTATAGATTCTCCAGATAGTGCGTTTGGCATAAGACCATATCAGTATAAAGAAGGTGATAGAATAAGAATAGATTGCGTTTTAAAATTATCAAACCAAGATAGATACGATACACATAGTTCAGTAAATATTATAAATAGCACTGGTAATCAAGGCACTCCATATGGTAATTATACTGATAATTGGCCATGGGCATTTTGGAGTCATGGAACAAAATTTTCTGGGCAAGATGTATCTACTATGTCAGGTGCAGATATAGCACACAAATCAAATAGTTCCAGTTTAACAGAACAAGAAGGATTGAAATATGCTTCTAAAAGAAATGTAGAAGATCACTACAGTGTTTTGGTTGGTAAATATTATTGTTGGGATCCATATTTTGGTATAGGAATGGAGTTAGACGGAGGACTACATGCTGCTGAAGATTCTAAGAAAGCAAATCATAATGGCGGTGCGTATTATTCTCCAGAAAGAAGACATGGCTGGTCGTTACCATTATCAAACGCAAAAGAAATAGTAGATGGTGAAATAGTTCCATCTGGATTTTTTAAAATTTCAGAAAGAATGAAAGACGGAAGAGTTCATGGTTTTTCAAATAATACATTAGGATATGCTAAATTTTTTAATGGCGGAAGCAAACAAGGTTTAGATGCTGATTTTAAACATTTTGTATTTGATGCTGCGCATAAATATTTATCTAAATTAGACGGTAAAAAACCATCAGGCGGTCTTTCTGGTTGGACAGATTCAAAACAAACAAAAGACTATAATTATGATACTATTTCTACAATGCAAATGGGATTAAGAAGTATATTAATAGAAGTTAATACTGATGTTGGAAAAGTAAGACCAAGATTTTATGATAGAGATAATACTGCTAGGCCAAGATTTTATAGCGAATGGTTTGCATGTCCAAATTTATCAACAATATACGAGCAAGGTCATTGGTTTGGTGTAGATGCTAATACTGGTTCTACATCTTCTAGTGTAAGAAATCCATATGTATTTCCTCCAGTTTCATCAAGTGCTATATCTGCATTTACAGAAGCTACTAATGAGACTAACAGAATACAAAAAAATGGACTACACATAGGCTATGTAAATCAAGATGGTAAAAATATTCATCCTCATAAATATTTATGTTCTATAGTAAGAAGAACTATACCTTATGGCGGTTGGAGTAAAGCAGCATTAGAAGCTACAAGATATATTCCTTGTGGTAATTTTCATCCAATAAAAAAGACAAATCTTGATATAATAACAAATACAGGTTCTCCTAAAAAAGACGGAAGGCAGGGGCATTTATCAAAAGTTTTTGGAGGTGATACATTTGTAAGTTTTTATTCTCATCAAAAAACATCTGCACCTTACATGAAAAACTCTGCTGCTAGATGGCAAGTATTTCCTGTAGAATCATATGTTAATACAGACATGAGAAGTGGTTTAGCATTAACAAATGGAGACGTAGAAATAGGAAAAAAATTAAATGCAGCCCCATACAGTAACGACTGGTTGTATAATTCTGTTTACTCACAAGAAAGCAATACAAAAGGTAGTTTAATGATAGACGAGTCTTTACCAGAAAATTATGATTTACCTTATGAAATAGCATATTCAAATACAAAAGTATTAGGACAAACAGGAGATGCTTTTAGACAATTTCCTATTAATCAATTTCATGACATGGAAGGTCTTTATGGAGAGATTAATAGAATAGTAAATTTTAAAAATGAAATTTATGTATTACAAGATAATGCGTTTTCTAAACTATTAGTAAACCCACTGTCTATGTTAAGTGATGATTCAGGAAATTCTTTATTTACAGGTACAGGAGAAACAGTAGAAAATCATATTTATATTTCTACTAAATATGGAACAAGACATAAATTTAGTGTAACCCAAAGTGAAACTTCATTATATTTTGTAGACTCAACATTTGCAAGATTATTTAAATATGATGCAGAAAAATTAATATCATTAGGAGATTCATTAGGTCAAAGAAACTATTTAGAATATATAATTAAAGATTGGGAAAATAAAAAAGTAAAAACAAACTCTTCAACGCCAGACTCTCTCAAAGGAAATTTAAATTCTACAAAAAAAAGAAAAAGATTTGAAGAGGTTACAAGAGATTATTTTTCAGATAATTCACTAAAATTTTTAGGAATATATAGCGTGTATGATTTTCAGAAGAAAGAATTACTTGTAACTTTTCATAATAGCGCATGGGGAAATGAAAACACTCATAGACAGCTATTTGCTGACCCTTTAACTAATTCTGGAAAAGGAAGCACAACTAATGGACAGCCAGTAGGTGTTTCAGAAACATTAGTGTATAGTGAAGCTATAAATTCATTTATATCTAAATACACAGTTGCTCCACCGCAATGGATTTCTGGAAATGGAGGAGCGTTTTTATTATGTCCAGAAAATGAAATAGGCGTACATTCTATTGCTAACTTTAGTCCATATAATGGATTTGCTGCAACCTACACGCATAAACCGTATAATAATCATGGATCTGTAGACAGTAATTATTACAAACAATATAGAGTAAATCCTTTAAGATTATGGTTGTGGAATAGGCATGATGAAAAATTAAAAACAAACTTTTTTGGAAAAAATAAAGATGTAAAAGCGGTAATTCATGGTGGTGTTACAACATATCCTGCATTAGTTGGTTATGGTCATGACACTGAAACACCAATAGCTGTTAAAACATTTATCAAAGGTGAAAAACCTTTAGCTGATAAAGCTTATATAGAAAAAGTTATTAATAATGATGCGGGAAACAGTAAGGTATTTGATAACGCAAGAATAATAATGACTCCAAAAAGCGTAGAACATTCAAACGTACAATTTTATACTGATGTAGTAGTGCCACAAAATTTAGTTATTAATAAAAGATGGGATTTTAATGATACGCAAGATGGTTGGAGATGGAATGACGGAACTACAACACTAACATCACAAATATATAATACTGGAGAGTCTACTATAAGTTTAAATGCTGCAGGAGCAGGATCTTATTTAAACAGTCCTAACATGGAAAATACAATAGATTTAATAGGGTCAAAAAATTATATTGTAAGGGCTAGAATCAAAAGAACATCAGGAGCAGGATGGGGAGGAGCACTACGCTGGGCTGGTAGTAAATTAACTAACTATCAATTACCTTTAACAAACTGGTCTTATGTAGGTACTGATTCAGCTCATCAAGCAACAGCTAGCCTTCCAGAAGATATAGATAATGATTATGTTATAGTGCAATGGGACATGAGAACAGCAAATAATTCTTCTGGTACAATAAAATATGTAGAGCATTTAATAAAACAAATACAACTAAGATTGACTAGCAGCCCAACTACTAATTTTAAAATAGATTGGATAGAAATAGGAGGTTTTTCAAATTTTAAATATGATGATGGTATATTAAAATTTCCTCTAAGGACAGAAGAAAGCGTAAGAAGAACAAGAGGAACCTGGTCAAAAATAAAATATTCTGCTCAAACTACAGATAAATTTAATATCTTTGCAATACTTGCAAAATACAGAGAGCTTTACAAAAAATAAAAAATTATGAGTTATTATGATATAATAAAAAATGTTGATTTATATGGTAATGTATTAAATAAATCAATATCTGATTTTGGTAATCAAGGAAACATGCTGTCAGATGTAGACGATCAAACTATATACGGCAGAACTACAGCAACAACAGGGCCAAGTTTATTTACAGGATCTAGTTCTAGAAATATATTTTCTAATATACCAGAAAGCACCCCAGGGCCAATGGATGCCTATAAAGATCAAGATGGAAATCTTATAAAACCTGATATGATGATGAGAGGTTTATCTGGATTGCAAGGTCTTAGTACAGGACAATTACTTAGTAAATATGGTTCTAATCTTAGCGGAGGAGCTGCAGGTCTTATGGGTAAACAATATATAGCTGATGCGGCTGGAAACATATCTTTACTATCTAAAGGAGCTACAATACCAGCAGGCTCAACAGCAGTAGCAGGACCATCTATAGGTGGAGGAGTGGGAATTGGATTAGCTATTAAAGGAATGACAAATGATAATAATCCATTTACTTATTCTAGTGCTGAAAAATTTGGAGATTATGCTGGTAATCTTGCATTAGCTCACGGGTTATCTCCTTTGTTAGCTGGTACAGGATTAGCTGCTCCAGCAACGGGAATAGGAGCGACAATTGGTATGCACCCTTTAATTGCATTAGGTAGTTTATTTTTATCACATATATTTGGAAAGAAAAAGAAGAAAAAAGCAAAAAAATTAATAAAACAACATGTAGATTATGTTGAAGGTGTTCAAGATGAAGATTATCAAGCAAGAACAGAACAAGTGGAAGACGCAAGAGATGAATACATAAGTGATTTATCACAAGCACAATACGATGAAAGACAAGGCATGTATGATAATCAATATGGAGGAGCATATAGCTCTCCTTATACTACTAGGGCTGATGAAGGAATGAAGTTTACTCCAAAAGAATATAAGAAAATATCTAAAGCTGGTAGAAATGGAGATACACAGCTTGCCCATATTAATCCTCAAGAAGCTCAAATGTTAAAAGCAATGGGTGGTAGTGGAACTATTAATCCTTATACTGGTTTAAGAGAGTATGGATGGTTTAGTAATTTAGTAAGTAGTATTGGTGATATATTTAGTAGTGCAGGTAATACTGTTATGGATATTGCATCTCCAGCTTTAAATATGGGATTTAATGCAGTTACTAGTGTAACAGATCCTGTGTTTGATGCAGCAGGAGATGTTATAGACCCAATAGCTGGTGGGGCTCTTGATATAACGGGAGGTGTTATAGAGGGAGGTTTAGATGCAACTAAAGGTATAGTAAGCACAGTATCAGACGACATAATAAGACCAGTACTGGGAGGTGCAAATGATATTGTTAGTAGTTTAATTGACATGGTACTTGGAAAAGAGGAAAATGTACCACCAACACAGATAGATAAAAGTAAATTAGCTTTATTAAAACAAGCTTCAGAAAAAGGACAAGGTGCGCATCCGCTACAAGTAGCGCAATTACGTGAAACAGGAAGCCCTAGTGGATTGGATAAACAAGACATGGCTAATCTTCTTTCTCAAGAATTTAGAGGAGATTTAGAAAACCCTTTTATTAGAGAAAATGTAATGCAAATGAATAAAGGAGGTAAATTAGATGTAGTAGCTGAATTTACAGGTAATGAATTAATTGTAAATGATCAATCTAAAGTTGAAGACGCTTTAGCAAAAAATGATTTTGAAAAAGCTGCAGCTCCAATTAGAAGAGCAATGGACATAAATATGATTACTCCTGGAAAAGAAAATCATCAAGGAAATCCAATGCCAGTAGATTCTAAAGGAAATATATACGCAAAAGGAGGCGCTTTACCTTTTAAAGTAAAAAAAGGAGCAGGTATATATGATCACGCAACAGATCAATTTAAATCAAATATGACAGACAAACAAATAGCAATGACAGCTAAGAAAAATATTGCTAAGTGGAAATCAAACGGAATGGCATAATGGCAACACCAGGAAAAATTCAAATATCACAACAAGAGATTTATGACTATTTAATATCTAAACCAAAAATGACCAGAAATAAGGCTCTGGGTATTATGGCTAATATTAAAGCTGAATCTGATTTTTATTCTGATGCTATCCAAATGGGTGACATGAAAGATGAAAATAGGGGTATAGGATTGTTTCAACACACATATCCATCAAGAAAAAATGGACTAAAAGAACAAGTTCCTGATTGGGAAACAAACTGGAAAGGACAAATAGATTATGCTTTAAACGAACAAGAGTCTCAAAACTATATTAATACTATATACAATACTCCTGAAGAGGCGACAAAGGCTTTTATGTTAGAGTTTGAAAAGCCAAAAGATCAATCAGAGGAAAATATTAATAAAAGAGCTAGTTATTCAGATAGTTTAAATATAGATCCTGCAGCTGAAGTAAATGTAATAGAAACTAAACCAGAAGCAGAAATAAAAGAAAAAAAAGATTTAAGTATATCATCAATACAGGATAGTACAGAAGATTCTGTGCCAAAATATCAAGGATTAACTCCTGATGGGCAAATAGATGCTCCTCCAGATAGGGTTATAATAAATGATGACGGCACAAGAACTATAATGTTAGAAAGCGGAGAGCCTATAACAGTAAAAGATGGTTTAGACTCAAAGGGTAACTCTATATATATTCCAGTTGAAGAAGGCACGCCATTACCTGAAGGATCTCCACTACTAAAGATGCCAAAACATCCATCACAAGATTTAGATATTGATAATGATACTATACCAGATGTAATTGATCCTATTGATAATAGATCAGAACCACAAACATCTACAATAGGCAAAATGCTAGATGAAGATAATGATGGTATTCCTGACACTATAGATATAGATGGAGGAAAAGGATCTCCTATAGGCCAAGAAACAGTTTCGTCTTCAATAGCTAGTAATGAACAAACAGAAGACCCTTTACCAGAATCTAAAAAAGGAATAAATTTAGATGCGGCTGGAGGTTTAATAAATACTGTATTTAAGGGTGCTGGAGCATTCTTAGATCATATTGGAGGACCTGGAGCTATTATATCCTACATAATGGGTAAAAAGGGATTGCAGGCAGCTATGAAAGAAGTTCAACCTATGAAAAGACCTGAACTATCTCCTATGTTTTTACAACATTTAAGGCAAGCTAAAGAATTAGCAAAACAAGGCTTTCATCCAGATGAAGAAAGAAAAATAAGAAAAGAAATTGATGCTTCTTATAATCAGCAATTACAAGAAAAAGTTAGAGGAACGGGTGGAGATAGAGCTAAGTTTTTAGCACAGTCAGGAGTTTTAGATGCTCAAAGATCAGAAGCTTTATTAGACTATGCTGTAAAAGATGCAGATATGAGAAGAGGAAATCAAGATAAATATGAAAAGCTTATGCTTTTTAAAGAAAATTTTGATTTACAAAAAACTGAACAAGACAGAGCGGAAGATTTAGAAAGACAACAAAGAACAAAAGATGCTGCTATAAATTTTACACAATCAGCATTTTCAAGAGCCTTACAAGGAGGAAATACAGATATTTCTTCTATATTGTCTAAGGTGCTTGGAAACACAAACAATAATGTCTTTTTTAATCCTGCGGATAATATAAAACGATAAATATGGATTACGGATATTTTGAAGCTATGACACCCACAGCTACATCAGGAGCTATACAAGATGGTAGAGACCGTCAAAGAAGTAGACAATTGCAATTAGCCCAACAACAACAAGCTATAGAAACAGCAGACTTAAACAAAAAGCAAGCTTATCAAACTCAAATAAATACATTTCAAAATGCTGCATTAGATGATGTGTTTTATAAAAATCAATTTAAAAGAAAAAAAGATTTAGATGATTATAGAAATTGGCACAAAACACATTCTGGATGGGGAGAAATTCAAAATATATTAAGAGAGCATAACTCTATAAATAATGCAAGACAATACGGAAATTTAGATTATGCGTTACAAGTGTATTATCAAAATGTAAAAGATAATCCTATATCACAAAGAGTGTCAACTAATAAAAACTCTTTAGAAAAATTTCATTCATTAAATTTAGATGATGGAACTAACAAAAGATTTTTGACACAAAATGATATTAGAAGATACAATAATTACAAAACAGATGAAAGCGAAGGTTTTTATTTTGGAGGAGGTAGAAGTGATTATTTGGAAATTGTTCAAGGAAATAGATCAGCGACAGACCGTATAAATGTAGACGAAATACTATATGATAATTATAGCTCTATAGCAGTTGACATGATAAAAGATGTTGACCCTTCTATGCAAGAAGAATATAGTAAAGGTTTAACAGATGAAATGATGAAGGACTGGCTTAAAAAAGAATTAAATCATGAGGTTAGTGGGGGTGAAGATTATTTTAGTGGAAAAGCTGTATTCGGAACAAGCGAAGTGCAAACTAATTATGGTTCAGAATTTAAGACAGCTTTAGCTGAAACAAAAAAAATAGGATTATCTGGAAATCAAATACTTGACTTTATAGATCAAGGAGTAAGTTTTAATGACATATTTAGCGGAAAGGCAGATGAATCAATTAATATAGGAAATAACTGGCAGCATTTAGGAGGATATGATTCTTCTCGTCAAGTTGAAAGCTATAAAGGTATGAAGGCTCCGTTTGCAAAAGGAACAGAAGTGGTAGCAAGTGGTCAATTATTTGCACACAATAAACAAATGGAAACAGTACTTGCAAACTCTATATTTGGAAAACAGGATGCAGATGGTCCTTCAAGGTATAATTCTAAAAATAGAAGTGTATATGATTTACCAACATTAGGATTGTATACGAAAAGAGGTAGACCAATAAAAGATGAAGATATAGGATTTGGAGCTGGTGTTTGGCAAGAATGGGAAACTATGAATAAATTAGAGTTTAAAGGGTTTCATGTTGGATTACAAGCAAAAGGAGCAGATGGAGAGACTATATTATTAACTGATGTTACAAATAAAGAAGATAAACAAAAACTTAAAGATCAATATGGAAGTTTAGTATTTGAGCCAGTTATGATGGCAGAACTTATAGATAAAGATATAGTAACTGATGATGCTTATTATAAGGTTGTAGATTTAAATGATATAGGTACTTTAGAGGCTATAAATAAAAATATGGATCCTGCAAATTTAAACCAAGTGTTAAATCAAGTGGGTGCTTATGATGAAAGGTTGGCGAATAATAAAATGAATGCAAAAAGGAAAACTGTAGCAGAAGTTCGTTTACAAAAACAATTAAATTTACCAAATCCAGAAACTGTCCCTGCTTTAATAAATGGATATAATCAAAATTTAAGTATGTCTCTTTTAACATCTGGAGTAAACATGTCTCATATTCAAAATACAGTTCCTTTGTTATTATCAGATTTATATGTAGATTCGCAAAAAGATAGAGCTTACCCACATGTATTTAATAATAATATGGTAGCAAACAATCCAGGAGAATATATGGCAATGTCAGCAAAATTATTATCAAGTGGTTTGGTTAGCGGAGGATCAGGATATAAAGAAATGTTAGAGGCAATAAACACTGGAAATTATAATAAGTATAGCGAAACATTTATGAATGAAAAAGATTACAAAACAAGTAGAAGACTAAGTAAAGATATAAATATATATCAAAATTTATAATGGAAGATAATCAATATTCAACAGCATTAAACAACATACTTGGTTCACCAATAAAATCTAGACCAGATATACAATCTCCAGAAAGAGATATGGAAGAGTTGTATGATGATAAAATGGAGCAAGCTCCATCTGGAATAAGTAGTATTATACAGTCAGCTCAAGAGCCAAGCTTAACAGACTCTCTTATGTTTGATCAATATGCAGAAGGCGTTGCTGCAGGAGAAATGGGAGATCAATTATATGGAGGATTGGAGGCTGCTTCACAAGGGCCTGTTCCTAATCAACAAATTGTAGACCCAAGATCTATCATAGGAAGTACAGGACAAAGAGTGTCAAGAGGATTAAAAGCTGGATGGGGAGATTTAGTTTATGGTACTGGAGAAACATTAGATTATTTAAACGCATGGTTAACTCCAGGAGAGTCTGACAGATCAAGTAGAGTTGGAGATTGGATGAAAAAAGTTGGTACAGAGTATCAAGTAGATAACGCCCTTGTATTATCAGAAGATTTACAAGACATGCAATGGGACGATATTTTTAAACAAGAATTTTGGAGTTCTAAAATGTCTAGAATGCTTCCATATACATTATCATTTTTAGTTCCTTATACTGGTGGCGCAAAACTAGGAGGATTACTATTAGGTAAGTTTGGAGCAAAAGCATTTAAAGGAATGTCTAAAATGGGCTTAGGAACACCAAGAAAAGGTATTACTAAAGTAGGTAGTAAAATAACAGACATGGGTAAGGCTAGCGTAGGAGGAAAAGGGTTAGTAGGTAAATTAGCTATAGATGCAGGTAAAAAAGGAATACAGCCTACAAAACTTGCTAGAGACTGGTCAGGTTATTTAGGAGGTGGTTTTTTGGCCAACTTAGCAGAAGGTACATATTTAGCTGGTGAAGCATATAGTGAAATGGCTAACGAAACAGATGCAGATGGTAATTATATGTTTACTCCAGAAGAAGCAGCATCACACGCGCATGGAGTTGTTACAGACAATGGTAAGTGGGTAGGGCTAGACATACTACAATACGGTTTGTTATTTGGAGGGTTGGGTAGAGCAACTGGCTTAACAAATAGAATATTAGCAGCACAACCTATGAAAGCTAACTTTGGAAAAGGTATGAAACCATTAACACAAATGCTTGTTAGAAAAGTAGTTCCTAATTTACCAAATGCAGCGGCTTATGCTGGAGTTGAAATGTTAACAGAAGGATTACAAGAAACATATCAAGAATGGGTAAAATATAAACATATACAAAGGGGTAAGGGATTAGATTATTTACCTATGACAGAATGGATAAGAGATTCTGAAGGAAAAGTAAGACCAGAAATAAGAGATGTATTTTGGTCAGCAGCAGGACTTGGTATGTCAATGGGTGGTGCTAGAGGATTTTTTGATGCGCATGCAGAAAGAACAAGTATGACTAATGAAAAAATAGATCTTATACAATCAGCAATGGATGGGGTAAAAGATCCAAATTTAACAGAAAACGAACAAAGAGAAAGATTAAGAGCATTATTAGCTTTTAATATATTTAATGATAATGGTGATGGATCTACAGCTCTTGGTATGTTAGATAAAATGGTTAAAAATGGAACTGTATCGCCAGAAGTAAAAGATGAATTTTTACCAGTTATAGAAGAGTATGAAAAAAATTACAATAAACATAATGTAGACACACATTTAACAGAAGCTGGAGCAGAGCAAGCTTTTATAACAGAAACAAATTTAGGATCTGTAAAAAAACAACAGGCTGATGCTAAACAAGTTTATGAAGCTGCTGTTAAAAAAAGTAAAGAAACAATAAAAGATAAAACAAAATTAGAATCTACATTAAAAAGATTAGAACAAGAATATAACAAAACAATAGAGCCTTTTTTAGCGCGTGAGCAAGAGCTAAATACAAAATTAGAAGATATATATACATTAAGAGAAGAAGCTCCTATTGCTAAAGCTACAGGTAAGTCTGATGCAAGATATTCTAAAAGAGGATTGTCAAAAGAAAAAATACAAGAGTTTTCTCAAGAAGCACAGAAAAAAGCAGCAGAAGAAGAAGCGGCAAAACCAGCACCTACAATAACAGAAAGAATTACTGAAGTAGGCAAACAAGCTGTAGAAGGAGTAAAAGATATAGGAACTAAAGCTGTAGAAGGCGTTAAAGGTTTATTTGGTAAAGCAAAAGAAAAGGCAGAATCTACAGAAGTTAAAGAAGCTATAGAAAAAATAAAGAATTATGATACTAAGAAAATAACTAGTGGTGCTAAAGAAAAGTTAATTAAAGCTGTAGAAGAAGGAAAAATTTTAGCTAAAAAAGCATTAGAGATTATAGGGACTGGTGTGAATAAAGTAATTAATAATACAGATGTAAAAGAAGCTATAAAGAAAAAAGAAAGGCAAAAAACAAAAGAAGACACTATTACTCCTAAAATAATAAAAGATAGTAAAAAATCTAAATATGCTGTTACTGAAGAAATGCAGGACAAAGGAAAACCTATTAGAAGCTATACAGATGCAGTAGCAGTTGATGGAGTTAGTTATAGATTTAAAATAGAAGAGTTTGAAGATGGAACAGTTTTATATAATGTTAGTGAAATAGCTTCAGATGATAAAGGAGGCATGCCAATTAGGTCGCTGACAGAAAAAGAATATAAATCTTTAGTTAAAAAGTCTCAAGAAGACGTAAAAAAAAAAGATAAATCCAAAGTAGTTCCTAAAACAGAGCAATACAAACAACAAGAAGAATCTATAAAAGATAAGCCTAAAACAATAAAAAAGGCTAGAATTTCAAAAGAATCTGGAAGAACATATTCTATAAAAACAGAAGAAGGGGAAACGATAAAATATCAAGATTTTGAAGGAACTTCTGATAAATATGTATTAGGTGAAGAAAAACCTGATGTTGAATTACGTCTTAAAAAACCTGTAAAAGGTCAGCCTAATGTAGTTATAGTAAACGACAAACCTTATTTTCAATTTAGAAAAAATGCTGATTTATATGAAAGCGAAATAGAAGTTGTAGCAGGTGATGAGGTTATAGGTAAAGTACAACAAGATAAAAGAATATTTGAAAAAGGACCAGAAGTAAAATCTAAAGCAAAAAAAGCTACACAAGATAGATTTATAGATAGAGCAGTTGGTAAAGCAAAAGGAATAAAACAAACTATAAGTCAATTTGTAAGAAGCGCAGCAAAGATACTTACTCCAAGAAAACCTACATTTGGTTACGATCACAATTATAGATCTTATCCTATGTCAGGATTTTCTGCTGATGCTTTAGCAAGAGAAATCGTAGATAAAAAGTTCCCAGGATATAATGGTTATGCGGTATATACTAAACTAAAAGATGACTATGGTAGTGAAGCTACATCTTTAGCCTTTGGAAGCACTGTATTAATAAATGCAGATAGTATTAAACAAACAGATGCTATACATGAAGCTGGTCATGTTTACTATGGATTAATGGAAAACACTCCATTAATGAAAAAGATTAGAAAGCTTTTACCAAAAACTATTTTGTTTTCAAGAACAAAGGCTGAATATCCAGAACTTATACTTTTAAATTATAAAGGACAGCCTATGACTTTAGGCTCTATATATAGAAATATAGCAAACAATATAAATAGAGATCCTGATTTAGAAGGAGATATAAAAAGCATTGTATCTCAATTAAGCGAAAATGAAGGAGTAAATGATTCTAGATTTAATGAATTGTTAAATGAATTATTAATACAGCTTAAATCAGCTAAGGTTAAAGAGATAAGGGTAGATAGGCAAAAACATTTATTAGAAGAAACGTTTGTAAGAACACTAGAGAGCTATTCTTATGGTACTGTTGATGCGGTAATAAAAGACACAAAAACTCAAGAGTTATTAAAAAAGGATTTACTAGAGTTTTATAAAGAAATTAAAAACCTAACAACAGATGAAGAGGCAAAAAGATTTTTAGACCTGTCTGTTGATGAAGTTCAAAATTTAAACCTAGAAGCTGCTATTAAGCACGTTTTATTAGATTTTAAATCAAATGAAAGAACAGCACCAAAAATAAGAAACTCTGCTTATGGAGATATTTCTCGTGCTAATAAAGATGGCTTTAGAAGAGTAAGTAATCGTAGTGCTACATATTCTTATATAGCAAGATATACAGGTCGTAACTTATCTCCAGAACAAATATCAAATAATGTTGTTAAAGACATGGAGTCTGATGGTCTTTTAAAATTAGACAATAAAGAAAGAAAACAAGTTAAAGATTATATAAAAGCTGTATATGCACAACAAAATTTTTCTACAGAATTAGATAGAGCAGAAAAAAGATTAGACGCTTTATTAGAAGAAAGAGGTAGAAAAAAATTAAAAACAGAAGAGCAGGAGTCAGAGTTTAATCGTTATGATGATGAAACAAAGAACACTGTGCTTTCTTCACAAACCTCTAATTTTTTTGATAAGTTAATAGAAATACATAATGACAAGCACCCAAGTAGAGTAATGAAAAAAAGAGAGTTACTTTCTGAATTATTAGCTATGTCAAAAGAATCAATGCAAGATCCTTATATATTTCCTGAAATGATAAGAGAAAATCAAAATGAAAATATAAGGTCAATGCTTATAATATTAGATTCTGCTTATGAAAACAATAAGGGGATAGCTGCAAAACATTTGACTAATGCAAAATTGTTAGAAATAAAAGCACAATTAGAAGGAACAAATATAGAAACTCTTTCACATAACGCTTTAGAAATATCTTTAGAAAAAGGTAGTGTAAAAAAAGAATGGAAACGATGGAGAAGTAAAAGTAAAACTATAGAAGACGTAGCAATTAATGGAATTTCTAGACATGTAAAAGAAAATAGTAAAGAAATTATAGACGGTATAGCTGTAATATATAATAATTTATTTATTAAAGATGGAAATTTAAAGAGTGATAAAGAGTTAAAAGATGGAGTAGAAAGATATAATGCAGCTAATAGAATTTTAGATTTATTGTTAGATGGTAATTATGGTAATTTAATAAACAAACAAGAGTTATTAAACAAGCCAATATTATTTAATAATGAAAGAGTTTTATTACACAACGTATTATTTGATCATAAAATAAATAGAGGCAAAGGTTATATTACATTTAAAAATTCAGCTTTTATTGCGTACAATCCAAGTACTAAAAAGTTCGGTAAAACATCAGGAAAGTTTACAGCGAAAGCATGGGATGGTAAACAAGCAGAATTAAAAAATATATTGCTAGAAGGTTTGGTTGCTTCAAGAGCTAAAAATTATTTATCTATGATAGATAATGTAGAACAAGATGCTGTTAGTATATTTAATAAAGAAAACAGTTTACACAATAGAGCTAAAAACATAGCACAAACAATACAAAATAATCTTATAACTGATAAAGGTAATTTTATGCATGAAGACAATAACATATATAGTCATATGCTTCATGAAATGAAAAATGATGTTGTCTTCCAAAGAGGAAGTTTTAGAACAACTATGCTGGCTAATAAAGATGGAAACGTTGAAGGACATCCGTTTCATTTTACTGTACACTCTGGCTTAATGAGTCACTTGTTAAAAAATGATATATCTTCTTCTGCTAATATTGAAAGAGGTAAAAAACTACAATCATTATATCCTATAGAGTTAATGGCTAGTGATTTTTTTACTTTTGTGTCAAGATATAATCAAGGAATACAAGAGAAAAGAGACAGAATAATATATGATCAACCTATAGCTGTATTCTCTGATAAAAGCAGAAGATATTATGTAGAGAGTATTGCAATACATAATAACGAAACAAGAAAACTTTTATTATCTAAAGTAAAAAATAATCCAGAATATAACTCTACATATAAAAAGGGAGACAGGGTATTTCCTTTTGAAATAAAAAATAATGAAATAGTTGGTATAAATAATATGGTGGATAATTTTATAGGTTTTATAAAAGAAAATAAAGATTTTTTTACAAATGTAGAAGGTGTAAATATTAATAATATAAATAAAAAAGCTGTAAATAATTATCTAACCTCATATATAGCTAATAGATTTATGGCTCAACAATTTTTTGTTGGAGACCATTCACAGGCAGAAAATGAAATAGACTACATGAAAAGATCAGCTGGAGCTGTTGCTGGACATACAGTATATGATAGAAATATAATGGTAGAACCTATTATTATAAAAGACTATCAAGATGAAAATGGAGCAGAAGAAAATGATGCAATGGGCTATGTGTTGCCTGACCAAGCAGAAGCTATAAGAACAAAATACGGAAGTACACAAAAGGTAGGTAATGTATTTAAATTTGTATATAATTATACAGAACTAGAAGGTAAGCATAAAGGAAAAACTACTTATCTAAAATATGCTGTTCATGTTATTACTCCAAAAATGGAAGCTGAAAATGCTTATATGAAAAACATGGCAGACATAATAAGACTAAGACAAGAAAATATAAATAAAGTTTCTGGCAATCC